>JGI20163J15578_10000066_pt1 | contig 38883 bp, 27 predicted proteins | sample TergutCu122P1_FD_15578 | JGI IMG/M metagenome (IMG submission 15578)
TAATAACGAGATGTTTGTGAAACAAACATGACATACCCCGAACAGATTGCGGAAAGAGCCATTTAGCCACAAATCCGATAAAGGTGTGAACAGTAACGTTCTATCAGATATCAAACACTTCATATTCTTGCGAAAGCAAATCTATCGTAAGAAGTTTCCCCGAAAGTGTGTCTTTTCTTCCAAGGAGAACTTTCACTGCTTCTGCCGCCTGAATTGAAGCCGTTGTTGCCGCCGTAAAAGGCAGATTTCCAAGTTCGGTTTCGATCCCTTTGTTAGTATTTTCTTGATATATCTTTTCGTATAGAGGTTTGCCCGGCAAAACGACAGATACTTGCCCATACCAACCGGCAATCGCACCGTGAATTAGCGGAATTTGAAGCTTTTGCGTTTCTTTTTCAATTAATAATCTCGTTGTGATATTATCAAGGGCATCTATGACAAGGTCATGCCCCCGAAGAATTTCTTCACCGTTATTTTCGGTGATATACTCTGCTACCGCATTAACTTCTATGTTGGAATTAACCTTTTGCATACGGGTTTTTGCTGTCTCTGCCTTACTTACACCTATCACGTCTTCGCTTGAGAGGAGTTGCCTGTTTAGATTGCTTTCATCAAAAACGTCGCCGTCAACTGCCGTAATATACCCGATCCCAATTCTTCCCAGAGATTCAATAACATACCCGCCCAGACCTCCGCAGCCTATTACGCACACTTTAAAATGTTTTAGTTTGTCGTTTTCTTCAGGCGTCAAAGCCTTCATATTTCGTTCATATCGTTTCATGTTTAATTTCCTTTGTTTCTATGCTGGCTTACTACGTATCATCGACGCAAAAAACATTGTATATCTGATCAGAACAAAAATTACCATAAAAACTGCTATCCATTTTGTAACAACAGGCACAAACACAAAAAAGTTAAATCCTTGTTCAATCAGAAAGTCGTTTGCCATACTATACGCAGTCGCGCTTATAACGTACGGGAATGTAAACGCCGCAAATGACGGAAAAAACTTTGTCGGAAGTAAAAAAGCCACTTTTATCGATGCGTAAATATATAATATTATCGATACCAAAAGCATCACATATATAAGCATCGCATTATGTGTGTCAAATGCCGAAAAATATCCTACAAGTGACAGGTTCATCGGTGCCGTAAATATTGCAATCGTCGGACGCGCAGGCTCCGGAAAAGGGTCAAGTTTTGCTACTCTGTAAATTACAATCGGCAAAACTATGATATAAAAAGAAAATCCCAAATAAAATACAACTTGCCCAATATGAGTTGTTCCCATATCTGCGCTTGTAACACTTGCAACCACAATGCCTACACATGCCACAAACCATGAGGGAAACACATTTTGAAGTTTAAATCCCAGTATAAATCTCTTAGCGAACAAGAACATGATAAAAACGTGAACAGCAAGAGCAAAGTACCATAACCCTACTGCGCAAGCTTCAAAATACGGCTTTAAATATGTGCTCAAAATCATCACTGCCATCGTTGATGTGGGCAAAACACCTAATACCACCGGATTCTTTAAGTCTTCTTTTACAGTTTTGAAATCACAAATCACTTTTAGCAAAAACATGCAAAGAAGTACAGCAGAAACTATGCCGCAGATCAAACGTATCGTTTCCCCAAAAGGTACAAGTAACAAGTTTCCAAGTGATGCAACTGCCAGTGCAATGCCGCTCATCGGCATCGGGATTTTCCGAATAAAGTTCATGTTGTGTTCCTTTTATTTGGAGTTAGAATTTGATAAATCTCCGTTGTTCCGCAGATCCAAATTATAAGCTATCTATGTTCCGCAGACCCAAATTATAAACTATCTATAATTATGATTACATATATCTTCTGTTGTATAAAATCCGGTATCATGTTTTATAATTGAATTTATATCTCTTCTATCACGCTCATCGCCTCTATAAAACATTCTTTTCGCCATATCAACAAAAATCGATTTTTGAGAGTCTGACAATTGTGACATGTCGTATTTCATTATTGCATCATAAATTTCGTCAATCCTGTTAGATGTGTAAAATTTTTGTAGCATTCGCCCGTAAAATTTGTCACTAATATTTAAGTTAATGTCTTCCAGATCAAAAAACAATTTTCCCAATCTTTTTCACTCCCATATATGCTTGCAAAACGTCAGGAATTACAACAGAGCCGTCAGCTTGCTGATAGTTTTCGAGAATTGCCGCAACTGTTCTGCCTACCGCAAGTCCACTGCCGTTTAATGTATGTACAAATTCAGGTTTGCTGTTTGAATCCGCTCGAAATCTGATGTTTGCCCTTCTTGCTTGGAAACTTTCAAAGTTACTGCAAGATGAAATTTCAACATATCTGTCGTAACTTGGCATCCAAACTTCTATATCATATGTCATGGCAGAACTAAATCCCATATCACCCGTTGACAAAAGAACGACTCTATAAGGAATATTTAACCGCTTCAGAATTTCTTCTGCCGCAAGCGTAAGGGATTCCAACTCTTCATATGAATTTTCCGGTTTAACAAACTTGACAAGCTCTACCTTGTTAAACTGATGCTGCCTGATAAGTCCTCTCGTATCTCTGCCTGCCGAACCCGCTTCTTTTCTGAAACAAGGAGAATATGCCGCATAGTAAATAGGCAATTCATCACCGGTTAAAATTTCATCACGCAAAAGGTTTGTAACAGGCACTTCTGCAGTCGGCACCAAAAAGAAATCTTTTGACGGCAGATGAAACATATCTTCTTCAAACTTAGGAAGCTGCCCTGTTCCTGTCATGGCATCTCTGTTTACCATAAACGGAGTCAGCATTTCCGTGTAGTTATGCTCACCTGTATGCAGATCCAACATGAAATTTATTACTGCACGCTCAAGGCGCGCTCCTAATCCTTTGTAAACAGTAAATCTTGAGCCCGCAACTTTTGCCGCTCGCTCAAAATCAAGAATTCCTAAGTCCGAGCCTACATCCCAATGTGCTTTATGCTCAAAGTTAAAGACTCTCGGAGTTCCCCATTCTCTGACAACAACGTTATCTGTATCGTCTTTGCCTATGGGAACTTTAGCATTTGGCGTGTTCGGAATGCCCAAAAGCACTTCATTAAGCTCAGCCTCAATCTCACTCACTTTGGCATCAAGCACTTTGATTTCCTCAGCGAGCGTTTTCATTTGTTCCATAATTTCCGTCGTGTCTTTTCCTTCTTTTTTAAGTTTTGGGATTTCTTTCGACGCAAGGTTCTGTTTGCTTCTTTTTTGTTCAAACTCTGCAAGAGCTCCTCTACGCTTTTCGTCAAGTTCCAAAGTTCTATCAATTTCGTAATCTCCTTGCTTCCTCGACTCTATCGCCTTTTTAACACTTTCAAAATCTTCTCGTATTCTTTTAATATCTAACATATCCGCCCTCATTGCGCGAAACCAAATCCGGATTTTACCAAATTTAAATCGCATTATATAGCATTATTAAATCATAATTTATTACATCCACATGGCGCAGGAATTTTCGTTCAGAGCTAGGCGTGCGAACCGAACCGAGCGACGTGTATACAGAAATACACAAGGCGAAGGCGAGGTGAGCAACAACAACGATCTGGGCGAAAATAACAAGCCATCAAAGTAGGTTTTTTTTGTATGTTGCATATACCTCACCCAGCTCACTCATTTTTTCCTGCATTTCGATTTGCAGCGAAGACGCAAGTGCATAATTTTTTTCGTCAAGTGCCGTCTTTACTCTTGTAAGCAGGCTTTTTTCTTTGATCTTATCTTTCGCTAAATATATTCTCAATGCTTCTATTTTGTTCCAGTTTTCGATGTCGTAATCTGTATAACTTTCATTTTCATGAAGTTTTTTGCATGCTCTTACTGTGTCCATCGCGTTTGGAATAAGTCTGTTGTACAGCTCCGTTGCCCATTGCGACAACGTGGCTTCTTTAAACGATTCCAGCGTAATCTCATCCATCACGTTACCTTGCATGAAAACTTTCAGCTTTTCATGGTTTTTGTCAAAAGCCGAGAGGTTTTCCCAAACTGTACGCGGAGCCTCTCCAAACAGTTTGTTTCTCTCTTCTTCCGTATATGCGTCAAAAACATCTTCTTCGCTTCGATATTCTCTGTTTTTTTCAAGGTAAGAATCCTCTTCGCCGTATTTTTTGGACAGTGAAGCAAGCAATTCCTCTGAAGTCTTTGAGTTATCAAGCGCATATCTTATGCCGTCAAGCATCGCCATATACGCACTTGCTATTACGAGATACGTATTGCTTTTTGGGTTCGGTGAACGCAACTCAAATCTGGTTGCTTGTGGGTTACCCGGCTCTCTTATAAGACCGATAAGCACGGTTCTGTTTCTTGATGGCTGTTCCTCACTATGCCCTATCGAAGTAACGATACATACAGGTGCTTCATAACCCGGCTTTAACCTGTTAAGAGAATCTGTCGATGAACTTATAAATGGATTTATAACCTCATAATTTTTTAATATCCCCATAAGTGCGCCAAAACCTATCGGGCTCATAAACCCTTTTGCCACATCCTTTGGCGAAAATAACCCGATGGTCTTACCGTTTTTTAGCTTTGCAGAAAGACCCATGTGAGTGTGCTCGCCACTTCCTGCCACGCCCTCAATAGGTTTTGCCATAAACGTAACATCAAGTCCATGCTGCCTAAAAATATCTTTCACTATATATTTGACCTGATTTTCATTGTCCGCAGCTTGGATCGGGGAAGCATATTTCCAATTGATTTCAAGCTGCTCCATGACGTGGTCATAGTTGCCCGAACTTCCCATTTTGGCTTTGATGCCACCAAGTTCCTTGTGCCCCATTTCCACTTCAAGTCCATATTTATCGAGGACTATAAGCGACCTCTCCAGCGAGGTTCTCACAGGTCCTATCGTTCTTTTCCAATATTGTTCTTTTAAAATTTGAGCCGTTGACAGTTGTTCTCTGTCGGCTTTATCGTCAGGGGTTTTTACCCAAAACTCCAATTCTGTTGCGCATGTTATATTAATTTCTTCTATGTCTTCTGCGCTTGTTATCCCGATTGATTCCCAGACATATGAATTTTTTCTCAGAAGTTCCAAAAGTTCTTTTTTAAAGAATTCCATAGCATCCCGTAAAATTACTCTTGATCCCACTTCGTTAGTATCGTTATGTACAAGTGTAGACGGAATTCTTAGCGTTCCGATAGGAAGCCTCGATTTCTCATCCAGATGGTTGTAGTTGTAATCAACATACCAATTTGCCGTTAAGTCCGGTATAATACTTACTTTAGCGTTGTTGAGCTCTGCGATTTTAGGCAAAACTACGCTTGAGCCGTCAGTTTGAACTCCATAGCAAAAAAACTTATCCATTTCTTTTATAAATAAGTCTACCGGAATTTTTTCGTCAGTATCATGCCCGCCGAGATCATGCCCGACAAATGACACAAACCTGACTTCTTCATGTTTGAGCAACAGCTCTTTTATTTCGTTCACCGTTCGAGTTGTTGTAGGCACACTAAATAACATTTTATCCAGATTTGACATAATTCTCTCCCAAATTTAGCATTTGCGACGGCAAGTACTTCACCGTCGCAAATAAATATTGTTTTTATCTTATTCCAAGAAGCCCTTCAAGAATAGCCAAATATCTTCCGTATGCTGCCCAATCGCCTCTTTGTTGTGCCTCAATTGCACTTTGAAGAACTTGCGCAGCACTTTGAATTAATGTTTCAGCATCACCTGGCGGTGGTTGTGGTGGTTGTGGTGGTTGTGGGTATCCAGGGTCGCCAGGTTCGCCAGGCTCGCCAGGGTATCCAGGTTCGCCGGGATCTCCAGGGTATCCAGGGTCGCCAGGATCAGGAATATCTACTACTCCCGAAGGACCAAACAACTCATCAAGTGCCAGATCCAAAGTCGGCTGATATGCGATCCTTACTCCGTCACCGTCTTCCAGTCCCATGGCAACAATTACTCTTCTAACCTCCGGAATACCTCCCATTTCCGCCTCAACGTATATAGGTTGTATATATAGGAACGTGTTTTCAATCGGTACAATAAACATGTGACCACGATGTACAACTGTTCCCGCTTGGTCCCAAAGTGTGATGTCTTGCGAGATTTGAGGCGTTGCCTCTATCTGTGCACCAACCTGTGCAGGCCCCGGTATCTGTCTGCCTCTAGGCAGCTGAAGAAGTACCAATTCGCCATAGTTCGGATAGTCGTTTCTTGCTACAAGAAGCGATGACATATTCGGTCGCGCTCTCGGCGTAAACGCTATCGTATTTACAAATTCCGCTGTCTCCTCGCCCGGAAGCTTAAAGATGTAGTAGTTTGGTACCATTTGCTGCGGAGTTGCTCCACCGAACATCTCGCGCGCGATATCCCAAGCATCCTCGTTTTGATAGAACATTACAGGGTTTGTCATATGGTAACGTCTGAACATGTGCGCTTGAATATTAAGCATCATATTCGGATATCTTATATGTGGTTTCATGTACTCCGGCATATCCTCTGCATTTTGGAAAAGCGTCGGGAATATGCTTTGTAATGTCATCGCAATCGGATCAGTGTCATCAACGATGAAATACTGTGTCGTTCCGTTGTAAGCATCGATAAGAATTTTTACCGAGTTTCTTATGTAGTTTATTCTTCCCGGATTTTGCATTCCTACAACATTAAACGGCTCAGAAAACGGGAATCTTGAACTTACCGTATAACCTTCAACGATCCAGAAAAGTCTGCCGTCATCTGAAATGAACATTGAAGGATCCTGGTCGTAAACAAGCCTAGGCATGATAGTGTTAGCCCTTTGCAAAATGTTTCTGTTAATTATGATTCTTGATTCACTTGTAAGTGCTCCCGATACAAGGATTCTTATATCTCTTTCGCGAAGAGTAAACATCAATCTGTTTAGGAATCCCAACCTTATACCTGCATCGCCTGTGTATCTGTGCGTTGCGTTTCCTGCTTCGCCATCAACTGCACCAAGCGGGAAGTGGAATTCGTCTTCATTTGTGTTTATCAAAATAAAGTCGTTTGTCATTCTTCCAAAGTAGATTGCAAGATTTCTTGTGTCATATCGGTCTATAGGAATTTCAGGTATGTCAGACACCGGCGGAATGTTCCTGATAAGCATTTCAGGAAGTCCTCTTTCGGTTATCTGGTCAACCCTTGAAAGTACAACACCAAAACCATGGGTATACTTAATATGTCTGTTAATAAACGTCTGCTGTATAGGCGAGTTTATGGAATCATCAATCTCCCTTGCTGCAATAAACGTCTGTGTAAGTTCACCGTTTATGATATATCTGCCGATAAATACATCGGTAAATACATAGTACGGTCTTATTTGCTGCATTTGAGTATAAAATCTTCTAACAGGCTCATAGTCGTTTATTCTGACGTTTGCTATAGTTTCCGTATTGTTGTCAATATCTGCTCTGGTTAGATCGTTAGTCATAGGAAACTCTACAGTTCTTACACGGTTAAGACCGTAAGCAACCCTTGTGTAATGGATATTGTACTCGAGGAAACGTGTTTCTCTGTTAAGCTCATCCGGTGCTACAACCATGCTTTGAACAACCCAACCGGAACCTGCTCCGATTGCGCCAACCAAAATCATTACAACCGGCACCGTAAGTATCGTTCTGAGTTTTTTCTTCTGTACGCCTATCACAAAACCTACCGCAGCCGCAATTGACAATGCAGCAAGTATTCTGAACATCCAAAGCGTAACAGTAACGTCGGTAAACCCTGCTCCAAACACTACTCCTGTTGTTGAAAGCAAAATATCAAACTGTCTTAGGAAGAAACTCACACCAACCATGATAAAGAACAGCACACCCAAAACGATTAATTGTTTTGAAGCTATTTTTAAAATGTTTGTTAAGTTTTCGTCGTCAAATTTAGTGGTCGTAGTTTGTCTTGCCTGATTTCTGTTGCCATCGCTGCTATTTCCGCCGCCCGGTTGACCCGATAAAATTTTGCCTAACTTTCCTATCATCTCGTCTACATTGAACTGACCAAATTGAGCTTGCTGATGGTTTCTTTGACGATTTCCGTCAAATCTTTCATCGTCGTCGTCTTCTTCGAAGTCGTCATCAGGAACTTCATGGAACATTTGCGGTTTTCTCAAGGAAATCATAAACATATAGTAAGCGACGGTAATCGCAATTACACCAATGATCGTTCCAATTAGTATAACATTCCACTGCCTTATAAACTCAAGTTGGAACAGATAAAACGACATATCCAACCCGAAAATCGGATCTACCAAATTAAATGGTGTGCTATGTCTGAAAAACAAGAACTCCCACCATGTTTGTGACACAGCGTAATAGGTAAGCAATGCTGCAAATGCACCCGACATAATCCAAGCGACACCATTGACTTTTTTGTCTGTCGCTTTGTCATTGGTATTCGAATCTACCTTCTTGTAGTATCCTATTTTTAGTGCTTTCAGGTATAATCTCATCAATAATCCTGAACCAATAAATAGTGGCACTCCTATAGTTAGCTGTGTAATAAGCTTCGTTAAAAATACGCGCTCATACCCCAACTCAGAAAACCACAGGAAATCCGTAATAAAGTTTATTAAGATTAAAAACAATCCGATTATGGCTGCAACTACTATGAGAAGCCCCACAAGAAACCTATTGCCTTTACCTCCCTTTTTTTTGTTCAAAATAATTCCTCCTCTGTTTACTTGTTTGTTTACTTGTTTATAATTTATAACTAAAGCTTTTGTCCGCAAATTCTCTTACAACGGAATTTAGCGACATTCGCCAATCATAACAACGCTATAACGATTTTATTCTAAGAAGCAACAAATGTAAAGCATTTACCGCTTCTTCCGGAAGACAATCTCTCCCGCCTTTAGCATCTTTGAGCGATTCGATAAAACCAATTCTTCGCTTTATGCTTGCATCGATAAGGTTGTGATAATTCTTGTCTTTAAAATCAGGTGTATATCCTTCAATCTCAACAGTCTTTACATCCTCAAGCCCACCCAGACCGGTCAACTTAATTGTCCCGTCAACGATGCTTTCAATTATGCCGATTGTAATTTCTTTCGGTATATCTTTATCCAAAAATCCACCGGTATTTAAAATATAACAGTCAACGCCTCTCTCTTTGAAAAGTGCTTTAAACTTCTCATAATCCTCTTGCAGCGCATAGGTCCTAAAAGGGTTTGCATAAGGTTCAAACACGAGTGCGTTTCTATCCACATCATCAGAAAGCTTTTCGGCAGTACTTCGCTTCGTTGCAAGACATGCCCCCATTACAGATGCCAGTATCGGGTCTTCTATTTTCATAACAGGCGGAAGTGACGCATCTTTCATAAGCCACACAATTGAAGATATAGGATCTTCCATCTTGTTTGTTCTGTTTGATGCCCAAAGCTCTGATTTTACCGCCCTTCCGTTACCGTTTCTGATATCTTCCGTGACAGGTACTTTTTTACCTTCACTATCTACGGTAACCCCGCAATTTTGGATCGTAACAAGATATTTGTTATCCTCTGACATAAGCGGATAATCTTGCGTTTTGTCAAAGTACGACGGTTCAAGCGCAACGGCAGAGCCGTCTTCATTTGAAATTATATATGCGTCATCGTGCAAAACTGTAACTTCGTATTTCCCGTCGTGTTTGGCATGTGTCAAAGTTGATTTTCCGGAACCGGAAAGCCCGAATACGCCCATCACGTGGTTGCTGCCGTCTTTTTTGATCATTCTTTTTAGTCCGCCATGGCAGGAAGCAAAACCGTTTCTGTTTGCCACTCCCCATGCCAATGTAAGGGTTCCTTTTTTGTGCTCTCCAAAATATCTCATCCCGACCAAACATGCACAATTGTGCACAGGGTCAAAATACGCAAGCCCGTTCGGAAATTTCGCAGGATAGTAGTCGGGGTCTGACAATATATAAATATCGGGTTCGTTGCCAAGCTCTTTTGAGTTTTTGTACATTTCATTGTAAAACGGTGTCATGCTCTGGAAGTTCAAAAGCCAACTGTAAATATTGTTTTCAAAGGTTTCCGGAATCAACAAGTTCGCTTTGATTATGAAATCCTCATTTAGCCCGATATAAGCCTGGGCATGATACATTTTCTTGTATCTTGTGAAATATGCCGCTTCCCTGATTACCTTTGTGATTTCCTCCTCATCAACGCCGGGTTCGCCCAAAATAACTCTTGCACCCGCAAAACGTCCGACAGTTTCACCGTCGTTGAACAGAAGTATCTTTGCATCGTCCGGCACATCTATCTTGCCCGGCATATAGACCGGCAAATCCAAAATTACAGTGCCCGGTGCATTTTTTGCGAGCTCATATGCTTGCTTACGGCTAGTCACTTTCTCAACATTGTTGCCATAAAACGCTGTTTCGATTGTGGTTCTCGACGCAGAAAACGCTACGTTTCCGTCCGTAATTTCTTCACGTCTGAAATTTGATTTGGTTGACATATTTGCCTCCGCGGAAATTTTGCTAATCCAAAAAATATTGAATAACGAACATCTCTGTATTTCTTGTTACTAATTCATATATTCGATTTTCACGAACAACGTCATCGGGACTTCCGATTTTTTCTATCTCGACACGAGTCCAAACAAAAAACGTATCGCTGAATCGCCGTATTTCACCTATCTGTAAACGCACAAAATTTCTGCGTGGCTCATTTACCCGATCGATTCTCAATAATGCCTGCTCCATTGGACTTGCTACGTGCACAAGTGCAAGAACGTCCGGTTCGCCATAATTGATATAATCCACCCATTTTGAATTAAATTTTATAATAGTTGCAACAGCTTCTTCATCATAATATATTCTTTGTCCGTTATAAGTACGCCACAAGTTGTTTTCGATCGGCATTGAAGCATCGATTCTGGCATCTTCGTATTCTCGATTGGCAATAAAACCGAGGCTCATATTTGGCTCAATATATTCAATATTTGCATTGTGGTGAAGCTGTCCGCCAATGAGATCAACTTCCTCTCTTCCGGAATTTTCGTAGTTATAGGACTCGTTTACGTTTCGGTCACCGCCACCTCTAATGTTGTGAAACCATGTCACTACAAATCCCAACTCATTGTTAATAAATCTCGCAGCACCGCTTTCCGGCGCAGCATGTATGATGCCGAGAGCAGTAACCTGTAATGTAAGTATTGCGGCTAATGCAATTATTACAATCGTTGACACCGTACCTTTTTTTGGCTCTTTCTCATCATCGGCTGTGAAGCTGTCTTTTTGGGATTTGCTTTCCTTTTCGGAATCCCATAATTGCTCCAATTCCTTAAACGCTTGTTGTTTTTTGACGTCAGGCGGAGGTACATCGTCATCGTCTGTTGCTGTTAACTCGTCTGAATCGTCACCGGACTCAGAATCCTCACCGGGTGGCACATCGTCGCTAGGCGGGAACTTTTTGCTCAATATACTCTTAAACTTCCCAAGCGAAATCCCGTCAGCAACTTTTGATTCATTTAACTGTTGTTCCTCTTCCTGTTCTTCTTCCAAGTCGGTAATGAATTTTGGTTTGAAGCCACTTTCATATGGACGAGTTGTTTCCCCTGCTTCTTCAGGGTCTTCATCCTGTCCGTCTTTTTCTTTTGAGTCTTTATTTTCTTCCGAATCGTCTTTTTCCGATTCAGCTTTTTCTTGTTCGGCTTTTAACAGTTCAAAAAAACCGTCTTCGCCTCTTGCTATCCTTACCCCTGCTTTCACAAGTGCCGCTTCAATCAAGTCCGCATTGAACTCTTTCGTATCAAATCGTTTCGACAAAGTATCATTGTCAAAAATCAAATTTTCTTTTGAACCGGTAGATTCGTCGTCCGGCTCGTCGTCATCTGCTTTGTCAGGTTTCCCGGCAAGTTCATCGTCCAGCTCGTCAGATTTCTCGGCAGGTTCGCTATCATCGGCTTCGTCAGGTTCGTCGTCTAATTCGTCAGGTTCGCTATCCGCTTCACCGGCAGATTTCATATTTTCCGACTCGTCATCAAGTTCGTCATCTAATTCGTCAGGTTTGCTATCCGCTTCACCGGCAAATCTCATATTTTCCGACTCGCCAAGTTTCTCATCGGTTTTGTCGGCTGACTCGTCATCTGACTTTGCATTTTTTGCTTCGACTGACTCGTATTTCAGCGTATCACGCAACAATTTTTCGATCAGATTTTTTGTGTCTTCGTCAAGTTCGTCCTCCGAATCTTCGTCCGATCTCACATCTAATTTCTCGTCAAGAGCTATTTTCGCTTCGTTTAATTTCCCTAATTTCTCGTCAAAAGCTGTTTTCGCTTCATCTTCTATGCCGGCTGAAAGTTCTTTTTCTTTATTTCGTGTTCTTTCATATTCTTTATCGAGTAACTTTTGAAACTCTTCGTTCTTTTGATCAAATGTATAGAACTTGTCAATTCGCTCAGCATAGCTTAACTCTGCGTCTACCATTTCAAGCTCTTTTTTTATGTCTTCAAATGTCAAAGGTTTTGCTGTTTCTTTCTCAGGTTTCGATTCCAAAGGTTTTGCCTTATCTGCCTCAGCTTCCGATTCCAGAGGTTTTGTCTTCTCTTTCTCAGCTTCCAATTCCAAAGGTTTTGCCTTCTCTTTCTCAGCTTCCGATTCCAAAGGTTTTGTCTTCTCTTTCTCAGCTTCCGATTCCAAAGGTTTTGTCTTCTCTTTCTCAGCTTCCGATTCCAAAGACGGCATTATCGGCGGAATTATTTTCGAAACACCAGGAGTCTCGACTTTTTCCGACGTTTTCTCATTTAAAAAGTCTTTTATCGACTTAAGATTTTCCAGCGGCTTCAAGTTTTCTGCCGCCTTGGATTCCTCAGCCGCCCTCAAGTTTTCTGCCACCTTGGATTCACCCGTCGACTTCAAGTTTTCTGCCGGCTTGGATTCCTCAGTCGCCCTCAAATCATTTATCGCTTTGAGCTCATCGGTCAGCCTCAAGTCATTTATCGCTTTGAGCTCATCGGTCAGCCTCAAGTCATTTATCGCTTTAAGCTCCTCAGTCAGTCTCAATCTCCTTTTCGGCTTGAGTTCTTCCAGCGGCTCCAGATCCTCAAAGGATTTCAAATCCTTTGTCGTCGCAAGTTCTTCCATCGCTGCCAAATCATCTATGGATTTGAACTTTTCGGCTAAAGTGAAGCTTTTCGTGAACTTAAACGCATCATCACTAAGCTCTTCCGTTAGTCTTGCGTTTTCTTTTGGCTTTATTTCTTTCTTTGGCTCGGAAGCACTAAATGATTCAAAAGTATCATCATCGCCGGTTGTTCGTGTAGCTTTCAACGCTTCTTGCCACTCGAGCACGATATCGTCAGTTTTCTTTGGTTTCGGAAATTCATGCAAATTCCAAACAAATTCCGGATCGCTCTTAAATTCAGAGATTGTCTCGGGATCGCTTTCTGTAGGTGCATCAAATTTATCAAAAACATCTAAGGATTGGCCTTGCCCTTCGTTCACCAATTTCTTGCCGCAATAACTACAAAACATTGAATCTTTTTGTATTTTTTTGCCACAAAACCTGCAAAAAATCATTCGCTAATACCCTCCACTATCTTTAATACTCATTAATTTTTAATTAATTCGTCCAGCTCTTTTTCTGTATATATTCTTCCCGCTTTGCTTTTGCAAATAACTTCCTCAATTTGCATTACGCATTGCCCTTTAATTTCGGAATACTTTTCTGACAACGCATCATGAATGGTCATTTGACCATCCGTTTCCACTTTGCCACTTTCGCTGCTCTCGCGCACGAAAACTTCCCTCACTCGTATTTCTTTCTCAAGATGTGAAAGTTTATCATCAATATTCTTTAATGTGCTTAATTGCAGGTCAACCTTCCAGTACCACAATCTGACTTTTCTAAATATCAGCAGCACCAGAAACACTAGTAATATTACGCAAGCAAGCGCCGCAAAAAACACAAGCAAAAATTGCATATCATTGCTCCAGTTTTGCGATATTTCAGCGGTGTAATTCATTTGTTTATCCTTGCTTCTTTCTTCGATAGATAATAATCTGTTCAATTATACTACAAAAGTCTTTTGATATCAATGGAAATCTTGGTCTTTTTGATTTTTTCTCCATAATTGATTTCCATTTTAAAAAACTATTGACAAAATTTGATAATTGTGCTATTATTAAGGCGTATCGTTTAAGAATTCCCTGCATAACTACTTTATTTTAACAAAAAGGCAATTTTGTCATCAAAATCACAACAAAGCGATACAATTTGAATATTAGTCTTGACGACTGTAAACAACTTGGTTACTATTATTGCGCAAACATTAAGGGGTTTTTATTCAAATTGTACATAAGGCTTTAAAAAACACAGGGTTTGTCATTGGATTAAACGGCAATAGGTAATCACCACTTAACAGAAAGGAGATATGATGTTGGTTTTTACAATATCATACGTAGCTAAAAATGGAACGAAAAATATCTGAACTGAGGAGCCTGGTTTACGGAAAATTTGACTCACAAACTGAATTTGCAGAACATCTTAACTGGTCAAAACAACGATTAAGCAAGGTAACTTCAGGAAAAAAAGAACCGTCGATCAGCGAGGTTTTCGAAATCGCACAAGGTTTGGATGCTGACATGGCTGTGGTAGTGCGAATCTTCGTGCAATACTGGACCGCAAAAGAACGTAAAAAGTAAGAAAAAATTTCATTTGCTATTTTCCGCCTTTGATGAAATACTATACGTAAGCAAATATATCAATTAAGGGGGGTTCTGTATGACGTATACTTACACACCATCAGGGATTTGTCCGTCAATGATCGAAATCGAAATTGAAGGAGATATCTTGAAAAGCACAAGTTTCAAAGGCGGTTGTAACGGCAACCTGCAAGCTATTTCAAAGCTTGTAGAAGGAATGTCAGTCGCAGAAGTAAAAGAAAAATTGGCGGGCATAAAATGCGGGCACAAATCTACATCTTGCGCGGATCAGCTTGCAAAAGGCGTTGAAGAAGCGTACAATGCAGCAAAGTCACAGCAATAATGTGTTCAGCACAAACATCTTAAAATTAATCTTAAACATTAGTTAAATTCACACCAAAAAAATTAGCCATGAATTTTAGTTCGCGGCTAATTTTTTAATTAATTCAATTTCTTTTTGATATCCGTCAAGCTCGTTAGGCGTCTCAAGGATAAACACTTTTCCTTGAATCCTTGAATGGTTCATGAAACTTGAAATTGCTTCTATTCCTATATGCCCTTCGCCAAGTTTTTCATGCCTGTCTTTGCGCGCACCAAAAGGATTTTTGCTATCGTTTATATGAATAACATGGAGCTTATCAAGCCCTATAATTTCATCAAACTTTGTAAGAACGCCATCTAAATTGCCTACAATATCATATTCCGCGTCATTAACATGACATGTATCAAGGCAAACTCCCACTTTATCATTAAGTTTTATCCTATCGATCAGCTCTTTTAATTCTTCAAAACTCGTGCCTATTTCGCTGCCTTTGCCTGCCATTGTTTCAAGGAGCAACATCGTCTTGTGATTTGGCTCCAGTATCTTATTTAACAAGTCTGCGGTCAGGCTTATCCCTTGCTCTACCCCTTGACCTGTGTGGCTTCCCGGGTGCAGGTTGTAGTAATTTCCGGGCAAATTGTTCATTCTTGCCATATCATCTTTTATTATCATATGTGCAAAGTTACGAGTTCTTTCGTCTGCTGAGCACGGGTTCACAGTGTAAGGCGCGTGAGCAACTATTTTTCCGAAACCATTTTCCTCTGCAAAATTAAGATATTTTGCAATATCATCCAAATCTATATCTTTTGCCTTTCCGCCACGCGGATTTCTCGTAAAAAATTGAAAGGTGTTCGCACCTATTTCTTTTGCGGTTTTACCCATATGAAAGTAACCCTTTGTGGCAGATAAATGGCATCCTACGTATAACATTTTTGCTCCTTTCTGTTACTATAATTTTTACGGATATCCCTGAGATTCATCGCAAGGTTTTATTCACAATTTACATCAAAACCTTGCGCTTTGAACAACTGAAAACCGATACAACATGTGTGAAATCAATGTTTTTTCAGTTGTTCTAAAGACCCTAATTATCCGCAGCACTATTGTAAATATGCCCGGTTTTGGCATCTATTCTTATTTTGGACCCCGTCTTTAATATTGAAGTTGCTCCTTTTGCCGATGCTATCACCGGAATATCGAGGGCATATCCTGCCGGAACAACCCCTGATTCCGTTTCTTTTTCTTCCGTTATTATTCCGGCACATTGGCGCATCAAGTGCAATATTTCATTTGATGTTCGTGATACTACAAGAATATCACCAACTATGAAGTTGCTGAAGCTGTCTTTTCCGTCTTTTACGACGTATGCTCTGCCACTTATAACATTTGCTCCGTTGCCTTTGCCTTTGAGCAATATATTTCCGACAATATGCGCTTGAAGCATATTTGTTACGCCTGTGGAAGATTGCGAGCTTCCTGTCATAACGACAATATCTCCATCTTTTACAATGCTATGCTCTGCCACTTTTCTTGTGACGTCTTGCAGTAATTCGTCCGGATTTTCTATGTATTCGTTTTTTATCGGCATAATCCCCCATGACATCGCAAGTTGAAAGTATGTTTTTTCATTTGGTGTAACGGCAATAATCGGTGTCGCAGGGCGAAACTTCGAAATCATTCTTGCACTGTTGCCGCTTAAAGTTACAGCAACGATTGCGGCGGCATCAAGGTCTTGTGCTGCCCTGCATGTCGCATCGCTAATTGCATTTGTTATATTTGCTTTGAAATTTTCATTTATGCCTGCTTTTTTGAAAAAGTTTTTGTAATCGATGTGAGATTCCGTTTTTTCGGCTATTTTACTCATTGTTTCGAGGCTTTTTAGCGGATTTGCCCCTACTGCAGTTTCTCCCGAAAGCATAAGTGCGCTGGTTCCGTCATAAATCGCGTTTGCAACATCGGTTATTTCTGCTCTTGTCGGACGGGCATTGTGAATCATAGACTCTAACATTTGCGTCGCAGTAATAACTTTTTTACCTGCAGAGTAACAATTTTTGATTATGTCTTTTTGGAGACGAGGTAATTCCTCAAACGGAATTTCCACACCCATGTCTCCTCTGGCGACCATTATTCCGTCGGAAACGTTTATTATGTCGACTATGTTCTCGACACCTTCTCTGTTTTCTATTTTGGAAATTAATTCTATATTAAAACATCCGTTAGTTTGCAAAAATCTGCGAACAGCTTTGACATCCTGAGCTGTTCTGACAAACGAAAGCGCGATAAAATCCACATCGTTTTCGATGCCACAAAGTAAATCGTTTTTATCAGCCTCGCTTATATACGGCATGTCAATCGATACTCCCGGTACATTAACACTTTTGCGATTCCCAAGCTCTCCTCCGGCAATTATATCGCAAATTATCTCGGTATCCGTAAGCTCTTTAACTACAAGTTCAATCAGACCGTCATCGATCATCAGGCTATTACCTTTTGCAAGATTTTTGGGCAAATGTTCATAAGTTATAGAAACTTTTTTATCGTCTCCCGGCGTTTCTTTTGTAGTTAAGATAAACTCATTTCCGGGCATCAAAGTTACAGGTGCTTTTTCGAGCTTGCCCGTCCTTATTTCAGGACCCTTAGTATCAAGCATGATTCCTACAGGCATGTTAAGTTTTTTTCTTATTTTTTTGATTTTGTCAATTTTAGGTATATGTTCTTCGTGCGTTCCGTGCGAGAAATTTATCCTTGCGACGTTCATACCCGACAGTATCATTTTCTCTAACATCTCTTCACTTTCACACGCCGGACCGATAGTGCACACAATTTTTGTTTTTCTCAAAATAAAATCCCTCGCTTTCCTTAAAGTTTGAACGGACGGCTCAGTCCTCCGCTTCTATAAGCGGGGAGTTCCTCTTCTTCACTTTGGCGGTGAGCATGTCTCTCGCCAAAGCCGTTGTAATGATTCAGCAGAAATAAATTTTCCCTACAGTCGAAAAAATTTATTGATATCTAAGGATCATTATAAAGCGAGGGACAATTTTTGTCAAAATAATGTTCAAGCTTGCTTTTGTATAATGCCAGTCGGCTTTACGTTACTGTTCGCAGCTTTTCGAATTTGTGGCTAAATGGCTCTTTTCGCAATCTGTTCGGAGACGGTGTGAACAGTAACAGTTTTACAAGCTGCAAAAACAACTCAACTGCCAAGTCATTAACTTAAATCGTTTGGCTAATAGCTTAAATAGCTTGGCTAATATTAGCTTAAATAGTTTGACTAATAACTTAAATAACTTGATTAATAACTTAAATTTTGAGTCATTAACTCAAATTGTGCATCGAATAACTTAAATTTTTAATGAATATCTTAAATCAAACAACTAAATAGCTTAAGACAGTTGAGTTATTTGTTGAGTTATTGATTTGAGATATTCAGTTTTCGATAATCGAAATTCTCAAAAAAACTCACTGACATACTTCTGATTCCGGCTTTTGGGTTTGTTTGGAATCGTCATTTTTAATCTTCCACTCTCAAGTAGCGGGTTGATATACCGTGTCATCATATATGAAGTTGACGAAATGTTTAATTTTTTTGCAAGTTCCTTTCGGCTTTTAGGTGTCTTGCAAAAGTGTATTATGGTTTTAATTGCATCGCCATTGCCTTCTTCAAAGTTTACAGCTTCTTTTGCGTTTTCGTTAAAAAGAGTAACGCGAAATACGCCACGGGACGAATCAAACTTCGGTTCCGATAGCCCGGCAGTCTCCATTTCATAACGGATCGTCGGTATACCGGAAAAACGGTTTTCGGTATCAATTAAGACCTCCAATGCAGCAGCGATTGCAGGATTGCGAGTATCTGCGCCTGCCTTACCTAAACTGTCAATTGTGACACGCCCATATAACCCGCCGGGATTCTCCACTTCCAAGCGGTCGGGAAAAAACAAAATACGAATCGGAGAGCTTTCAGTATGACGGCTATAATCGCGGTGAATCAGTGCATTTAATATAACCTCGCGTATCGCTTTAAGCGGATATTCGGGCTTGTCTGCCCGTTTACCCTTTTCGTCTACAATAGTCTTGACTTTGATATTTCGATTAACAAAAGCCATTGCGCCATCTAACAATGCTGAAATTGTACCATCAATCCTTTTGTTGTCTAAAAAGCGCGCGCCATCCTGAGCTACATTTCCCACCTCATACCCGGGAACCACAACTGCAGTAATGCCAAAGCCGGGGAAGTTCGCCTGGGGATACAAGCCAAAAATCATAATCCCGGCAAGAGTTGGACGACCGTCTTTGAATAAGCCACAAAGGGTTAGCACATCTTCATCAGAAAGGTTTTCGAAGTTTGGTTTTTCAACTCTGATTTTTGACAAAAATAATTTAAGCCCTGCGTCGTTTAGACTCGCGCCTATGCCTTCAGGAACATCTCGAAGTTCATCTTGGATATTACGCCTGTAAACTTCGTAGTTGTATATTTCGTGCTCGGTCATTGGCAGATCGGCCTCACCAACACGGACAAAAGAGCCACGTGTTTTTCCTGCGCCTCGGTAATAACAAGGTTTTTCGGAAACATCACATTCGGATATTTCTGCGCTGACAACAGTTTTGCCGTTTATCTGTGCCACTGTAAACAGCGGTCTAACAACGGGCTCCATCTGCTGCGCCTGTTCAGTTACCTTCACTTGCAAGTCTTGCGGATCATAAACGCCGCATATCTCGTAATCTTTCTCTTGGTCAATACCAAAAATGATTACACCGCCCCCCTCTTGATTGGAGAAAGATGAAAGAGTGTTATACAAACGCTGCGGTGTACCGCCAGCCGCTGCCTTGAGCTCTATCGAATTTAATTCACAACGAAAGTTGACAACATCGTCAACCAATAACTTTAATTCTTCTGCTAACATTGAAACTCCTTCCAAATGCGATTTGTGTTAATAACATATCACGAAGTAACTCAACTGTCAAGTCATTAACTTCAATAGTTCGATTAATAACTTAAATTTTGAGTCATTAACTCAAATTGTGCATCGAATAACTCAAATTATCAATGAATACCTTAAATTAAACAGTTAAATAACTTAAGGTAGTTGAGTTATTGATTAAGGTATTGTTGAGTTATTGATTTGAGATAAAAAAAGAAACTGCATCGCACGGTTAAGTTTGACTACAGTTTCTTCAAGTTTTTAACTATTACCCCCCACCGATTGGCGGAAACAACGAGATGATGTCTTCGGCTTTAAGCGGTTCGTCAAGTTTGCGTTTTATACCGTTAACAAGGAAGATCGCAACATGGTCTGTTTTTATATTCAGCATGTCAAGCAGAGCATATCCATTCATGCCGTCATGCCAGTCCACAAAAACAACTTTTTCTCGATTTTCCCTTAAGGTCGCAAACAATCTAACTTCCATGAATTACGCAAGACCAAGCCTTTCAAGTGTAGCTTTCGTAGGGAATGCATTTTCCCAACCTCTTGCTTCATAGTATTTCGGAAGCATCTCAGCAAGCTTGCTTAACTGACCTTTAGAAACTCCATCAGGAATAGGCTCTTCAAGCAAACGTTTCGGAAGTGTGTCATCTTCCGGCTTCATTCCTGCTTGTTGGTTAAACAAACGCTCAAGATTGTAAACTCTTTCGCCGGCTTCAAGTACGCCATCCACATCGTAGTTTGTTCCTGTTGCCGCATTAAGTAGGTCTGCGTAATCAGGTGCGCCAAGTGCAAATGATGTAAACAAGCACAGACCGGATGAGTCTATAACAGAAGTCAGGTCTTGGAAAATTTTAACCCAAACGTGCTTATCTTCTGCAGACGTTCTGTCAAGAGCTTCAGGTTTGCCAAGAACCTCAGGAGAAATTGTATAACCTCTTACGTGGCAACCACCCCTGTTGCTTGTTGCATAAGTAACGCCGATTCCTTGAACTCCACGGGCATCGTATGCAGGAAGCTCAAGTTTTTTCGATGTCATTGAAAGGTCTGCACGTCCGTAATGTTCGCATAGACGATATGAACCTTGTGCCATCAATTTGCCAAGTGCAGTTTCTCCTCTGCCCATTCTTTCTGTCCATTTTACGATTGCTTCGCCACTTCCCCAAACGAGAGGAACGCCTTCACAATCTGCATCTGTTATATAACCTCTTTGATAAAGCTCCATCGCTGCTGCAATTGTGCAACCAACGGAAATCGTGTCATTGCCCATCTCGTTGCACATTAAATTTGCACGGCTTATCGCTTCCAAATCGGAAACTCCGCAGTCACTTCCAAATGCCCAAATAGTCTCATACTCAGGACCGCCAACTTCTTTTCCGTCAAGTTTAACTATACGACCGCAGCCAATCGGACATCTGTGGCAAAATCCGTTTTTAACAAGAAGTGTGTCTTTCAACGTTTCGCCCGATGTTAAATCAGCTTTTTCATCGTACGCTTCTTGCCAGTTTCTTGTAGGGTATGCGCCCACTTGGTTCATAATATTTACAAGTACCGCTGTACCAAATGTCGGAAGACCTGTTCCTGTTACACCGTCTTCCTTAATTTTTGCCATGCAACTTGTTGATGCCGCTTTAAATGCCTCTGCATCGTATACAGGCACAGAACCTTTACTTGCAGTTACACAAATAGCTTTTAGATTTTTTGAACCAACAACTGCGCCAACGCCTGAACGTCCCGCTGCTCTTTCGCCCTCGTTCATAACCGCTGCAACAAGCGACAATGTTTCGCCGGCAGGACCGATGTTAAGAACAGAGCATCCCGCATGAGCTTTTTCAAGTTTTGTTTTGCATTCTTCCGTAGCTGTGCCCCACAAATCTGAAGCATCAAGAATTTCGGCTTTGTCGTCAACGATGTTGATGTAGCAAGGCTTGTCAGCTTTTCCTTCAAGAATAATTGCATCAAATCCTGCATACTTCAGCGTCGCACCCCACTTGCCTCCCGAATTGGAACAAGCGATCATGCCGGTCAAAGGTGATTTTGTAACGACCATATAACGACAAGCTGCCGGTGCAGCAGTACCTGTCAAAGGACCGTTAATGATTACTACCTTGTTTTCAGGCGAAAGCGGGTCAACCTGTGGCGAAACTTCATCCATGTAAAGTTTCGTTCCGAGCCCGCGTCCTCCAATGAACTTTTTTGCAAGTTCTAAGTCCAAAGCTTCCACGTTGCAAGCTTTTGTGCTCAAATTAACTCTTAAAATTTTACCATTGTAAGATGTTGTCATATTTTTTTCCTCCTTTATTTTAAAAAAACTTAACTTTATTTAAATTGCATTAACTGATACAAATTTAGTGTTGTGTCTTAAGGGCACACGACCCAGGGAATTTCACATTGTTACCACCCGGCGCAGGAAAATTTCCGTATAGCTTAAAATAAAAATGCCTTATTCATAATACTCTTCCATCCTCTTCTGTCGATTAGGAATATATTTTGTTGCCGTCTGACCATGTACTGTCATGGTAAGCCGAATATACATCCAGGAATCACATCTCATCGCTGAAATGCTTGTAACATAAACTACACCGTCTTGTCCGCCAGGCATCGTATTTATGTTGATAAAATCCATAACATCGAGATCCCCATGACCCATCCATAGTTGTACCGTTATTGTTTCAAGCCTTGTAGGAACCGGTGCAATTACTCCATCAAGCATTGGGTACACATTAACGGGCTTGTCAAAATAAGGGTCAGGAATAACTAGTTCAAAATATCGGTGTAGAGGTTCTTGAGGTCCTAATATTACATCTTCACCTGCCAGAAAACGTTGTAACAACAAGACATCTGCAAAATCAATTACTCCATCGCCGTTTACATCTGCTCCGAAACGATTAATTTCAACAGGTTCGCCCGCAAGATATGCACGTAACAACTGTAAATCCGCTGCACCAATCGTGCCATCGCCCGTCACATCACCAAAGATTGTGTGTCCAAAAGCTATTAGTGGCGAATACAGTCCCATATATCTGAAAAGAATAACCGCTTTTTCTGCACGCCTTGCAGTAAATTGTGGCATAAGTAATGGGTGACGATTAGAGCCCACACACATACCCGTAATCACGCCGGTTTGAGTTGCCCAAGCCATACCTTCTATTGCCCAATAAGCCACATCTATATGATCCGGGAAAACAACAAATCTCGCCATGTTAATATTTGGCGTTTTTCCATCTACATTTCGATGATATCGTAGCAGCATAGTAGCCATCTGTTCGCGAGTAATGAGAGTATTTGGCGCAAACAGGTTATTTCCAATCCCGGTGATCACGCCTCTTTCACTTGCCCAACGTACATATCTGGAAAGCGGGGAGTTATTTGGCACATCTGTGAAAGGGTTATCCGTTGCTTCACCAATTGTGCCACCTGCCGCCTCATACATCCTGCCTAATGCTGCAGCAAATTCCACGCGATTTACTCCAAGACCTGGTCTAAACTGATTGTTCGTTCTCCCCGTCATTATTCCGTGTATAAAAAGAAATTCAATTTGATGACGCGCCCAGTGTTCTGGCTGAACATCTAAAAAAGGAAAACGATTATACAACAGCATAAAATCATACCAACCGGCATTCCTATATGCCTGTCTTGTTCCGGGAGGAATTCTTACCTCAACATTTGACCTATTAACTCCCGCAAAAGTGGTGGCATTTATTTCCTGCGGAATTACCCGATCGTTGATGATTCTTGTAAGACCGGTTGCACCAATAAATGCAAAGTCACCTATTGTGGCAACTGATGCAGGAATATGAATTGTTTGAAGCGACGTATTGCCATGAAACGCCGAATCTAAAATCCTCGTCGCTTCGGGTTGAATTATAAGCGTTGGAGTGTTTGGCAAAGGACTGCCCGTTACAGGACTTCTGCCATGAAACGCTTCGCCGGATATAAGTGCCATTCGACGTATCAGCTCGGCGGTACAAACTCCACAAAAATCACGATTTCCCCAAGATGCACGCATCAAACAGCCGCTTTGCCCATGGATGTCACTTACATATGCCGGCACCGCCCAATTTCTAACAATATTCTCAGCGCCTGCAACATTGAAGCGTAAAGGGTTAGACCTCACACCTCTATAACCAAACCAATGTCGCCATTTAATATTTTCATTTGCTGCTGCTGTAACATTCGCATATCGTTCCCTGAATAAATTATGGTCTCCATGTTCATCTAAAAGTTTGCCGAAAGAGTGACCAAATTCGTGAATAACTGTACCATGCCAAGCAGTGCCATTTGGCCATACAATATTGCTTCCACCCGCTGGAGTCGTTTCGTTTCGTATTGATGTCGCACCAATATTCACAGAAAGCTGATAATGCCAGTATACTAGCGCAAAGCCTGTACCACCTGCAGCGTTTGAGATAACTTGTATCATAGTTTGTTGATTTGCAGGTGCAACTGCATTTGCTAACTCTCTCACACGTGAAGTACGCAAATTGCTCGAAACTGCGAATTCCCCTCCCACCGCTTCTTCTAGCTCACCATGTTGCGTCGTATCACCGGGTGCTGCCACTGTGCCAAGATAGCTGCGTTCAACGTTATCAGGATTAGTTCCTGTCGCATTAATGACATAAACCGTGAATCTATCTCTAAACAGTCCAAACGGGTGAGTGTCAAGCATAGCGTTAATAACATTGTTTGCGTGTTGCAAAAGTTGTGAGTTTTGCTCAGCGGTAAATCCATCACCGATGAGAATGATGACAATGCTTTCTGCGCGTGGGCGACCGCTATACCTTATTCTTGTATGCCCGAAAGGATTAGCAAATGGCTGAATTCCAGTTTGTAAAGTCATCAAATATTCTATTTCACTGTACTGAACGGGAACTCTATAAGTCATTGTTCCTCGATCTTCATATTGCACACGAAGATTTTGGAATATCTGTCCCCCCTCATCAATTAATCTTTTGATTTCATTTATTGAATAACCTTCAAACAGATGTTCTGACGCTGACATAAGAAAACCATCATCTGGATTTGCTCTTCTCAAGTCATTGTATGCGGATATGTCGATAGTAGTATAGTATCTATTCGCTTCTTCTGTTGGTGTCGCAAATGCCATACTCGGCAAAAGCGAAAAGAGCATACAAAAGGCTAAGGTTATAGTTAATACTTTTTTTGTTTTATTCTTCATTAAAATTCCTCCTTTAATCATAGAATTTCTCTATTGTTTAGTGCCGTAGCTTTGATGTCCCTAAATAACAATTAGCCCTACCGAACTTTTCTGTCAATTTTATGCAGTGTTTATTGCACCGTAAGTAAAATTGAATTTGAAATAATTATTTTGCCTTGCCCGTTTATTCGAAAATATGATTGACCTATCAGTTCATGTGTACCTGGTTTTAAAGTATAACCAAAAATCCACACATCCTCTTCCTTTTCCAAAAACTCTATGTTTCGTATTATGCTACCTGCTTCAAATAATCTTGTTTGATCTGGAATCCAATTTGACCCTTTTTCGGCAAAAACACTCCAATCAGCAATGAACGGATTAAATATACCAGATGATGTGATTGTTATTTCGTGATCTTCGCCGCTATTATTCCTTAACTCAGCATGGATGCGGAAGTTTTCACCTTGCGGCAAAGTTGCTTCTTCAACTGAAATATACAATTCAAAAGCTCCTTTTGTTACAGTAAGAATTACTGTATTAGACACTAGACTTATATGTTGTCTACTATTGCCTGAAACCAAAGAAAAAGAAAAACTCCCACTAAGCTCATGTGTGCCTAGCTCAAGAATGTTGGACAATACGAGCATTCTTCCATGCATAACCTCTTCTGCTTTCAGAAGTCTTAATCGAGGTTCTGGCGGATCATAATTCATAACTGTAGGTCCGAATGTTCTTCGTCCTGGTATACTGTAACGAAATCCACGTGAATAGACTATCTCAATATCTTCACCGCTGTTATTTTTCAATTCAACATAAACTATAAAGTTTTCACCTTGAGGCAGTGTTGTTTCTGCCACTGAAATTGTTAACTCAAAATCGTCTGCATTTATCTCCTCTTGTTTGATGAGCTGCGCAAACCTCGTTAGCATTGCCGCTGCTTCCGCACGAGATGCTGTGCTTGTTGGTTCAATCGCTTTTGCAGTTTTGCCTGTTATAATTCCTTGATAGTTCGCCCACGTAAGACCGCTTATTGCCCAAGGTGCAACTTGATTGCGATCATCAAAGTTATGCAATTGTTCGCTTTGATTAACGCTCGTACTTAAATTTGTTAAAATATTGGCGTAGCGATAGAGCATAGTAGCAAACTGCTGCCTGGTCACATTGTCCCGCGGTGCGAAATGGTTGTTATCTACACCATGAACAATATCGTTCACACTTGCCCATGCAACATATGGTGCAAACCATGCATTTTCCTCAACATCTGAGAAACCACTCTCTCTTGTGTCACTTGCATTCGCAGTTCGATCGAAATGCATACGGAACAAAGCTGCTGCCACATGTGCACGCGTTAAAGTTGCATTTGGTGAAAATGTATTTGCGTCAGTGCCTTGCATAATATTGTTTGAACGCACAAATTCGACATACTCAAAAAACCAGTCATCGGGCTGTACATCAGAGAATTTTGACTCACTTGCAAGAATCGGCATATACATACTCATCGTTAACACGGATGCTAATAAAACGATTGTAATTGTTTTCATTATAGGTTTTACCTCCTCTTTATTCGATAAGAAATGTACATTTTTTCTTCACCCCATTAAGATTGTGCCTCTATTGTTTCAATCCTTCATTGTTTCAATCCTTGTAGGAATCGATGCCATCCTTCTTTTGTTTTCTATACGTAATTGCAATGTTTTATTGCACCGTTAACCCAAAACTTTCATTTTCTGTATAGCTTTAAACAAGCTACAATGCTTGTAGCATTAACAAGTCGAGGCTTATGGGCAGGCGATAACCCCCCTGCACCAAAGGCAATCCGCACAAGAGGGCTCATTTGCCCTGCAATCTGCCTCGCTGGTTGTGATATAATCACAAAACTCCACGTAATCACAGTCTATACACGATGGATAACGGCTTGCGTAGTTTTGGAATCGAAATGTTAAATAATCTTTTTTGTTCCAAATTTCCGTAAGACTGTTATCTTTAATATTTCCAAAGGAAACCGCTTTTACTTTCTTTTTGCGACCAAAGACGTACTCTTGCCCGTCGTGGGCAAAGCGAAAGCAAGGTGCAACATCGCCATCTGCCGTAATAAAAGCTGCGCCATCTTCTACAAAGTCGCATCTGTGCTCCGCATTAAATTTTGATTGCGGAATTTTCATAGGCATTTGATTTGCCGGACCTATCGGATACCATGCATTTACAAGGGCGCGAAGTTCTTTATCCAAATAAGGAGTGTAGACTATTTTGTCTTTGTCCTCTTCTGTTTGCGGTAACAAATGCGATATGATAAACTTTGCAAATCCTATTTCTTTAAGTTTCGGCACAAGCTCTTTTATATCAAACATGTTGTCCTTTGATAAAATCATCTGCGCATGAACGGTTGGCAGCTTTATGTTTTTTGCTTTTTTTGCGGCAATAAGTCTTTTGACGTTTTCTGCCATTACTTCAAAGTCAAACCCTCTTGCAGCTTTAAAGGAATTCGGTAACCCATCCACCGACACTGTAACTTTTTTGTAGGAAGTCAAAATCGTTCCCAGCGTATCTTCGTCCCAACAGTACGCATTACTTGTAAGCTCCATATTTTCGTGCGCCAGAAGCCTTGAATACCTGTTAAATTCCGGATGCGTCGTTGGCTCGCCCACTCCAACCAAGGAAATAGTATGTGCAAGCGACACTTCATCACAAACTTTAGTAAACACTTCTTCCGTCATATGTGTCGGCGTTTTTGTCCAATTGCTGCGAAAGCACGCCGAGCAATTTAAATTACAGTGCTGCGTTAATTCAATATATATCTTTTTAATTTTATCTTGATATGTGATCAAGGTTTATCCTCCTGCAGACATAAAGCGAAATCGGAAATCGTTCAAAAACTTTTCTGCTGTAGGTTTATCACCTTGCACACTTATCGTATGTCTTGGAATACTCAGCTTCGCCAACTCGTCATTTTTTTCTATAATCAGTTTTATCTCAAGTCCTAAGCATTCGTAGGTTAACTCGTGGTTTTTCACATTGCCTGCTCGGTCATGATTTTTCGCATTGCCTGTTCGTTCATCTCTATAAAGCTTGATTTTTTCTACTGCGCCAAGCTCACTTAAATATGCCTTTATATCGGCAAGCGGTATCGCGCTTATTATTTTGTGTTCATTATAATTAAACATGTCTCGCAATACCACACTCGGCTCAATTTGGGAAAAAACCGCTCATTAAATACCACACTCGGCTCAATCGAATAGCCATTTAGTCATAAATTCGACAATGTGTGAGCAATAACTAGCCATCCTAAAGCAATTCTAAAAAAGAAGCTCCTCATAAGTAAGAAGCTCCTTTGCAAACACGGCAGGCATACATTTTTGTGCAGCCCATTGGTCGAAACTACCCGACTCGGAGTTGATTTAAATTTACTATAAAAATACGTGTATGTCAAGGAAATGTCGAAGTTACGTATTTGCATATATCTCCGATGTCAAGTATTTGCGCAATTTCCCGATTATGAGCGATAATTCAAAAGGTTTGCCGATATGGTCGTCCATACCTGCTTGTTTGCACTTTTCGATATCGTCCGTAAAAACATTTGCTGTTATTGCGATGATCGGAACTTTGTTTTGTTGGTACGAAGGCATCTTTCGAATTTGGCGTGTTGCTTCGAGTCCGTCCATTTCCGGCATTCGCATGTCCATTAAAATTAAATCGTATGGAGGATTTTTCCTGACCATTTCAAGTGCAATTAAGCCGTTCTCTGCAGTATCAATTGCGATTCCCGTGGATTCCAACAAAGACACTATTATCTCACGATTAATTTCCATATCTTCCGCCACAAGTATTCTTTTGCCTGCAAATTCTTTGATGTTGCTCAAATTAAAAGATTCGTCAGGCTCAAGGTCTGTCATATCAAAACTTTCGGCTTTATCAACATGCACAAGCTTTACGGTGAAAGTGAAGTCAGATCCTTTGCCAACTTCAGATTTAACATAGATGTCGCCGTTCATAAGCTCAACAAGGCGTTTGCAAATATTTAGCCCCAATCCCGAGCCTCCATGCTGACGACGATTTACGTCAACTTGCTCAAACATTTGGAATAAGCGCGCTTGATGTTCTTCCGATATGCCAACTCCGTTATCCGATACAACAAATTGCAGTTCACATATTTCATCTTCCTGTGCAACTTTCGTTACAGTAAGGCTGATTTTGCCGTTTTTTGGTGTATGTGTAACGGCGTTCGTCAAAAGATTAATTATGATTTGTGTAAGTCTTTGGTCATCGCCCAGATAATAGCGCGGCACATCAGGGCTTATTTCTATATCAAACTGATGCTCTTTTTCTTCCATTTTGAATTTAACTAAATCCAAAACTTTTTGCAGCATCCTACGCATATCGAATTCTACAGGTAATATCTCCATTTTTTTTGCTTCGATTTTCGACATGTCCAAAACATCATTTATTACTCCCAGCAGATGAAGTGCCGCTTCTGACATTTTATCCAGTGCCTCGTTTATTCGTTTCGGATCGTCAGTGCTTTTCGCAATTGAAATCATTCCTATGATTGCATTCATCGGTGTGCGCATTTCATGGCTCATAATCGATAAGAATTCGCCCTTTGCGCTGCTTGCGGCAATCGCTTGGTTAAGTGCATCCTTTTGCCTTTTATAGGCTTCCTCTATTTCTTTCGCTTGTAACCTTTTGTTGAAAACACTCGTAAGCATCAGCCCCGTTGAAGCCAGCATATTCATTTCTTCTTTCGAAAATACTCGTTCATCCTTACAGTCATCTACGCTAAAGAAACCTACAAACTCTCCGTTCATAAATAAAGGCAAGATAACTAATGCTTTCATTTCGTAATACCCAAGGAATTCTGCTTCATCCGGCTTTAGTGCGGATAGTGGTGCATTGATAGGCTCACCGCGCGAAAATTTTTCGTACCAACCGTCACATTTGCTGTAAGCGCAACTGTACCCCAGCGGAACGATCATTTTTTGCTTTCCCACATCGCTTAGCCATTCATATCGCATTACGAAGTGCATTTCCTCATCTATCATTTCGTTGCGCCATATTTGAACGCGATCTACGTTTAAACAGTCACCTACAATCTTCATTGCATCCAAAAGTGCCTCAAGAGCCTCGCTGTCATCTGCCGTTAACAGCCTTTCTGCAACTAGGCTTACCGTGTGTAGAAGTTTCTCGCGGTATTTTAATTTTATTTTCGTTTGTACCAGTGCATGCTCATTTGCACTATTAACCTTGTTTTCTTGAGCGTTATCCATCGTCCTGCCTCCCCTTTACAGTCATGTTTCCCTTACTCCAGTCCTGCCCCCTTTATTCTAATTATACACAATGCAAGAAAAAAGTATACAAATAAAATACAAAGTTTCGAATATCGAAATTTGAAGCAGAGGAATTAGCCATTTAGCCACAAATCCGACAATGTGTGAAGCTGATAGATCAAATCGCAATTCCAAAATTGTACTTGCGTTGACTTACAAAAAAATGGTAGGATATTAATGCTGACCCGGATAAAAGCAAATGCGAAGCGGCAGCACAATACACAGTATATAAATTAAAAACATCGGGAGAAAGTTATGCGACTTAGAAAAGAACCAAACGAATTGCAAGAAGAAGAGATACTGCTTATCGCTCAAGTATCAGATGCGTTAGCTCATCCTGCAAGAATTAAAATTTACCGATTTATAATGAAATGTAATCGAGATAGAGTTCCTGTATGCAACAAAGATGTTGTTGCTGCTTTCGATTATTCTCAAGCTACGATATCACAACATATAAAAAAGCTCGTTGATGCCGAGCTTATTCAGGTGCAAAAAAGCGACAAGTTTTCTATGTATTACGCCAACTTTGGCGTTTTAGTAAAATATCTTGATGCAACCAAGAAGTTTGAATAGCTGATTTAGACCATTTAGTCACAAATCCGATAACATGTGAACAGTAACACTATTTATGATACTTTTCGTTTTTAATGATTTTAAAACTCCTATATATCTGCTCCATTAGTATTAATCTCATCAAACGGTGCGGAAATGTCATTTTAGAAAAAGATAGCTTGTAATCGGCTCTGTCCGAAACTTCCTTTGACAGACCTTCTGAACCGCCAATAACAAACACAACCTTGCTTTTTCCCGAAATTGAAAGGTTTTTGATGGTGTCAGAAAGCCCTTCCGAGTCTATTTGATTGCCGCAAATTTCAAGCGTAATAACATAGTCTTCTTTTTTAATACGCTTTATCAGGTTTGCCCCTTCTTCCTTTGCATCGTCACTTTCTGATTCTTTTATTTCATCTGTCTGCAGCGTACAATAATTACGAAGCCTTTTTTCGTAGTCGGCTATTGCGTCTACCCAGTATTGCTCTTTTAATTTTCCTACACATAAAATTGTTATATTCATGGTTATAGCACCGTCATTTTGAACTTTCTCTCAATTTATGTAATACTAGTTGAACTTAGCATTCAAATTTGCTCCGTTAAATTTGTTAATACGAATGCACAGTTTCACCTCAGACCGAGTACAATGCACTTCTTTGGTCGCCTGCGATTATATTTAAACCAATATGTGTGTCGATAAAATGACTCTTTTCTTCAAGCAAATTTTTTATGGTTTGGTATGCCATCTCCGGAAAATTATTTTCTTTGCTCAGGTGTGCAAGCAACACATGCCTGTACTTCTTTTTTTCCGAAAGAACTTTGCATATTGCATCGGCAGCAGCCACGTTTGACAAATGACCTTTTTCTCCTAAGATACGCTTCTTCAAAAACCATGGATATCTTCCTATGCGAAGCATTTCTACATCGTGATTTGCTTCGAGAACAAGTATGTCCGCGCCTTTTATTTCATGCAAAATATCTTCGCTCAAAACTCCCGTATCTGTCAGTATACTTATTTGCTTGTCGTTTTTAAAAAAGGAAAAACCCACCGGCTCCTCTGCATCATGGGACAATAAAAAAGGCTTTACCTTTATGTCGCCAATACTAAAAGTTTCTCCCGTATTAAAGGTAACTCTTTGTTTTTCTTCCACGAGATGTTCTATGTTTTTCCAAGTTCCATGGTTTGCATATGCCCTTATGTGTGGCATCCTTTTCGTCAGAGTCCTTAGGCTTCTGATATGATCCGTGTGTTCGTGAGTTATTAAAACGGCGTTCACGTCATGAGCACCTATTTTTACGTCATCGAGAGATTTTAAAATTTTTCGTCCGCTGATTCCCGCATCAACAAGAAGTGTGGTTTCTTGCGATTGCACCAGGTAGCAGTTACCGCTGCTGCCACTGGAAAAGGAACAAAATGTCAAGCCCATGCTTGCCTCCAATTATTTCGAGATAATAAAACTATCACCATACAAAATGTGCAAAAATCAAAAACCCACTTGTAAGTGCAAGTGCTATTATCAATATTGTCTTTGCTTTTGACCATTTCATCTTTATCACCATTATATCAATTCTTTAACCGATATCCGAGCGGCTTTCCGTTATATCAATACTTTAACCGATGCCCGAGCGGCTTTCCGTCGTCAATTCCAAAATAAAATTCAAGTCCGGCGATCATCACTATCCATGCTGCTCGTAAAATGTTTTCATCTTCTTCTATTTTAACATATCCGGAATCGAGACGCGTTACTTTTTGAAAAATTGTTTGTGCAATCAAATCGTCATGCATATGAAGAAACAGATCTTCTGCTCTTACCCTCTGCGTGTTTAAAAGTACGTTTCCTATATATTCGGTATTATACGCAATTAAGTTTAAAAGCGAAAAAAGAATTCGCCTGTTTTCACGCTGCGCCGCTTCTACTTCGTGTAAATCAACATTCAAAAGCTGTCTTCTGAAGTATGAAACATTGTCACCGATAACATCAACGATCATAGCTTCGCCTCGCTGAAAATATATCCTGCTCGACCCTATTTCAATTCCGAAAATAAAGCGAAAGCCCCTTTGCCCATCCTCAGAAATCACAGAAACTTCCCTGATATACGGGGTGAGTGCCATACCCGTTACAGTTGAAAATCCGCCATGTTTAGCAATAAAAGCATTTGCCACTTCAAAGGCTTCAAGGTAACTGAGCTGCACATTAGTTCTGTTTGTATTTCTGCTTATGAATTCCAAAACGCCGTTTTGGCGCACAATTACTACGGTTTCGCCATACCCATACATATAAATGACAGTACCGTTTGCCTCTACTATTCGCCTTACAAAATCAAAATTGTCACTAAAAAAACTCCTTGCTACGGAGACGATCTCACTTTCTCGGATTAAAAAATCCTCTCGAAAATACGTTATATCATGCAAGTTGCTTTCAGCCGGTACCGGCCATAACGTATTGTTTTCTATACCTCTTCCCACTTGGCTTCCCAGGGTGAAGTAAAGCTGAATTCTCGGCACATTTACAATTGCTTGTCTCAAATGCGCAAAGTACTCGGTACTTGTTCCTATTATCCGAAAATATTGACCGGCTTTTCTGTCACGGATAAACAACCTGTCATCAAAACTTGCTACATATGCCAATTCACTTACGGCACCGATATTGTCTGCACCGGAAATTCTGTCCAAACCATGAAGCTCACGAATCGCACTAAAGGGTATGTAATATTCAAATGTAGCTCTTATTGATGCACGGCTTAACATTTCTTGATAAAGTTCTCGTGAAATTTCCTCGACGATGAGACTCCGACCCTCAGAAAAAACCCTGAAACTATCCATCATCAGATCAAAATTATAATTTGTGATGGTGTGCCCTCCGCCGCCAAATGAAATCTCCATGCGGTCAGGTCGAAAAATATCAATGGGTTCTACAGCTAACTGCCCGGGCTGCACTTCCCTTGCAGGCGTCCCGGGAGCTGTATCGCTCCAAAAGAAATACAAAAGTAGTATCGTCAATAAAAACAATACTACTAATATTATACTTTTTATACTTTCAATAAGCCTTGCGCTTTTTGATACGTTCATATGTATTACCGTTAACCGAGCATTAATTTCCGAACAGTGCTCTCAATATGTTTCTTAAAAACTGAGTTGTTCCTGAATTTGCCGCTTCTACAGGTGCTGAAATTGCCGGATTTGCATCTGACGCCCTAACCTCTACAAGGTTATAATTTATGTGCGTAACGTTGCCCTGTGCGTTTAGCGTCTCGACTGTGATTCGATATACACCCGGCAACACATTTTCAACTCTCTTTGTATAAAAACTCAAATTGTTGGCATTAATAAAGTTGTTTGAATCTCCGAAAGGAACAGCTTCAATCAAGTTGTCCTCCGCTGCCAAATGATCCGTCAAGCTGACGCTTGTTCTCTCTCCGTTTGCAAGCACAAACTCCTGCGTAACCGAAACTCTTATCGTTGCAGGTGCAGTAAGTTTTACAGAAACAAGAAGATTGTCCGAATAGACCACCGTCTCTGAAACAGGATTAACAATGGTCACATATGGATTTTCAGGTGTTGCCACTGCAAAAACTGCCGATAAACTCATAAAAAGCATGCTTGTTATTATGAGCACAACAATAATCGCTGTTCTTTTTGTTCGCATTGCAACCATCTCCCTTCAAACTTATTACCCTTGCTTACCCTCTTAAACGCGCTTAATTTTGGGCACGCAAAGAGCTCCTTCGTGTTTTCAGTATACAATATCTTTGTTACGAACGCGTTACGTTGGCTTTAAGATGCTTTTACAAATGTTTCTTCACCTCTTCGATGGCAGAATTATGCTTTATTGAATCAGATATAAAGGCAGCTTCTTCGTAATATTTTAACGCTTCAGCATAATTTTTCTCTGCGTCGTAGATTTGACCCAACCAGTACAAACACGAATCACATTTTGGACGAGAACACCATGCACCCTCTTTCGACGGTGTATCAAGCATGCTCAAAAATACTTCCTTTGCGTTATCAAGTTTGCCAAGTCCAAGTTTGCATACCGATATATAAACATAGTAACAAGGCGACGGCTCTTCTTTGCTTTTTCTCTCATATATGCTGAGTGCCATCTTGTAATCCGAACGGATAGCAAGCGATGAAAGCAACGCCTTTTGTTTCGTCCACGCTTTTGCTCTTTCCACATATGTGCGAGGCTCGTCAGGTCTAAGCTTAATCGCACGATCATAACATTTTATTGCTTCGCCATAATCCTTTAAGTGATACAAAAACATATATCCCAAATTTTCATAAACGTCGGCAAAGTTTTCGTCAAGCTCCAGTGCCATTTCAAAATATTTCATGGCATTATCGGCATCATTAAAATTCCCTTTGTATGTAATTCCTATCTCGTTGTATATGCCTGCCAGAGTCCAACCCGGAATTTCTTCAGGCAGCTTTGTTGCGTCAATCATGCATTTTAGAGACTCTTCATAGCGGCACATTCTTTCATACACAAAACCTCTTTGCATCAAAATAGTGCCTTTGTTTCCTGCCGCCATCGCCTCGCCCTCGTCAAGAATCTTAAGCGCTTCATCATAACGCTTTTGCAATCTCAAAGAAAACGCCCATTCTTCGTATAATTCCGGTTGCTGAGGGTCTTTTTCCAGCGAAAGTTTATACTGCTCAATTGCCTCCTCATGCTTTTCTTTTCTGCTCAAATAAAAGCCGTAATAACGATGACCGGCACCGGTTTCCGGGAAACGATCAAGGAGCTTCTCATATGTGGCTTTTGCTTCGACTTGTTGGTCGTTGCAATCATACAGGTAAGCCAAATCCAAATAGTTGTTGACTGTCTCAAAAATCTCCATTCTGCGCAAAGTCCACTCAATTGCCTTGCCATATAGTTTTTCTTCCACATAAGTGGAAACAATACGGTCATACGCCTGCTCGTTTTCCGGATGAATTGCGATCATCGCTTCAAAATCCGCTCTCGCTTGATTATATTTTTTTTGGTCAAAATACACGTCCCCTCGCATCAGAAGTGCATAGAGAAAGTCCGGCTGTTCATCCAAAAGTGCATTACAAATGGATATTGCCGTCTTAAACTCGCCTTTTAGACGATATGTATTTGCAAGCAATGCTTTTCGATATACAAAATCAGGCGCAATTTCGATGGCTTTGTTCATATGCGTAAGTGCAGTATCAAAATCACCTCTGGCCTCTGCAAGATGCCCTGCTTCAACATGGAAAAAGTCCCTGTAACCTTCGTCAAACTCATCTGCCAAAAGTGCTTCAATAATTTCACGTGCCTGCTCAGTATCACCTAACATGCGAAGCGCACCTGCTTTATGATATTTTATCCTCGGGCTTTCCCAACCTACTTGCTCTGCCCATGCGGCGATATCAAGCATTTGCTCAAACATGCCGGAATTATTATAAACCTCCATTTGGATTGTGTAAGGGTCTGTCATATACGGGAAGATAAATATTGCTCTTTCACAACAATCTATCGCCTCACCATATCGCCCTGTTTCCTGATAGATTCGAGCTTTATATACGTACAAGTTTGCCATTTCGTCATTTATCGCAAGACCTTGATCTAACGCGTCAAGAGCCTCGTCAAACTTGCCAAGATTAAAGAGCGCAAGCCCTTTATTGCCATATAAGCGTACTTTTGACACCATATCATCGTCTTCTACAGTTAACCCTTCTTCCGCCCGCGTAATCGCCTCATCGTTTTTAAATGAAGCGAGAAGCATCGTTGAAAAATCAACATAGTAACGATATTTTTTCTCTTTTGCAATCAACTTTTCAAAAAACTGACCCGACTTTTCGAAATTTCCGGTTCTGTCATAACCGACAGCCAAATACTCATAATATCTTACGTCATCCGGTGCCGGTGAGATTTTTTCCAAAACATCCACACAATTATTTATTTGCTCGCAATTCAAATAATGCTTTGCCAAAGTAATTGTGACCTCTTGATCCTCCGGTGCTTCCTCATGTTTTTTCTCATAAACTTTTACAAGCTCTGTCGTTATAAGCCAAATCGCAGACTGTGCAAAGGAATCATAGGGAAACTCTGCCAATATGTCTAATAACAGCGTTCGCGCAGCTTCATAATCTTCAAGTTTTATCATAGCCTCAACTATGCCTTTTGCGCTGCCTCGTTTTGCCCAGGAATCATCTGCGTGCTTTTCATGCAATGCTTTAAAATGTTCTAACGCTTCTTTTGCCCGATCATTTGACAAAAGCGAAAGACCGTAAACATGACTTATCGCCGAATCTTCAGGCATTTTTTCAAAAAGCTTTACCGCTATCTCCATTGCCTTTTTTGGCTCACTTGTCAAAAACATACGCGCCATCTGCAATTCATAATATACATGCTTAACAGGAAGGTTTTCGATTTCCTCCTTTGCTTCTTTAAAGCGGTCACTCTCAACGTTCCCGTTGGAAATACAGGCTTCTATTTCATAATACAGCCATATAAAGCGGTCGAATTGATGCGTCTTTGCTTCTCCGTCCGTTGAAAATAATTTATAGTTAATGCTTTCTTGTTTAATATTGTCGAGTATAAAATCGATAAATTGTGGAGGGAAAAGCTGTTTTAGGGCATCCGGCTTAAGCTGCCAACCAAAATGATTGTCCAGAAGTTGCCAAACATCTTTTGGCAGGTAATAATTGTCCATAAAAAATGCAAGCAACTCTTCTTCTGTAATATCGGCTAAATCTAGCCTTGCGCAGGCTTCATCTTCAAGAAGTTTTTTCCACACCGAAATATCACAACGCTTGTGAAAGTCGTTATATACATCCTTTACCTGCCCGATAAACAACTCAACCGGCGTAGCTTCCTTGTTCTCGTCTTTTGCCTTATCGTCAATTTCTTTCAAAATATCTTCATAAGCTGCACGAAGGCGCACAAAACCTTCCGGGTCTTCCTCCGGATTATACTTTGGAAGCTGCTCCATATATGCTTTTTTTATAGCGTCCTTATCTTCTGTTGCCGAAATTCCTAAAATCATCCACTTATTCATAAATTACCTCCGAGTTCACCGCCACGCAGTGACAAACAATGTTTATAATTCTCGATTTTCAATATCTCTTAACAGCTCCGCAAACTTTACGGCATAATCACGAATTGCCCGTTCGTCCTGTTTATCCAAAAGCGACTCAAACATGAGGATTTCCTGCGATAAAAATACCCTCTCATCTCCCACATGTTCTTCATAAAGCCTTTCGGCTCTGGCTAACAGCAAGCGATTTTCGTCCTTATCTCTTGGGTGCACTTTTAATTCCTCAAGAGCTTTAAGTTTTTCTGCTATTTCTTCCTCGGTCATAGCACCGGGATTTTTCTCAAGCACAAGTGTTTTTGTAATTCCCGTAGAAACCACCGTAACTTCAACTTCCAAAATTCCGTTGATATCATATGTATAACGCACATCAACTGCCTCTTGCCCGGCGCGATTTTGCGGTACTGCAACATTTATCTCGCCAAGAAGCACATTTCCGTCTGTACGACGGCTTTCACCTTGCAAAATTTCCACTGTAATAGCTTTTTGATTTTCGTGGGCAGTGTACAAACGCTCGCTTCGAGAAATCGGAATTACCGAATTACGCTCAATAATGGGATAAAAATGCCCTGCTTCAAAGAACCCGTTTGGCTTATAAACAACAACATTCGTACCCAAAGTATAAGGGCACACATCGGTTAATACGATTTCCTTAATAGCTTTGTTGCGCTGCTTTAGCGCGGCATGCACTGCCGTTCCCACAGCTACAACTTGATCCGGATCAACATGCGCCTCAGGAAATCTTCCAAACAGCTTTGTAATGAAAGTTTTTATCAGCGGCAGTTTTGTGGCACCGCCAACCAGTAAAATCGAATCTATATCTTTTAACAAAATCGACGCATCCGACAACGCTCTTTTTATCGGATTGCGCAATCTGGCAAACAATAACTCGCAATTTTTCTCATATTCTTCCATCGTAACAGGCATAGAATAGCTTTTCCCGCCGATAGAACA
>JGI20163J15578_10000067_pt1 | contig 38738 bp, 21 predicted proteins | sample TergutCu122P1_FD_15578 | JGI IMG/M metagenome (IMG submission 15578)
TTTGGGGAGCCGTAAGGCGAAGCAATCCAGTGACTTTAGGCAAGTTTTAAGTCGCTGGATTGCTTCGCCTTACGGCTCGCAAAACTACTACGCGCTCTTTAACATTCCTACAATCTCATCCCCATCTACGGTTTCACTAACCAATAATTTTGCGGCCAGTTTTTCCAGCGCAGCGAAATTATTCCGCAGCAGTTCCACAGTTTCCATATAAAGCCCGTCCAACAATTCTTCACATTCCCGGGCAGCTTTCTGTTCATCTTTTAGCAGCAGCACATCGGCAATACCATTTCCCATCCCAAATTTGGTCACATACTGCATTGCGGTGGATGTGGTCTTTTCTATGTCGTTGGACGCGCCGGTGGTTACATTGTCTGGGCCAAAATGCAGTTCTTCCGCTGCGCGGCCTGCAAGGCTTACCATTATCTGGTGACGCAGGTCCTGTTTTGTATAGTACATACGCTCTTGCGGAATATTTACGCAAAAGCCGCCTGCACCACCGGTGGATGGAATTATTGTAACCTTGGCAACCCGGTTAGACGGGTCGGTTACAAGGGCGGTAATTGCATGGCCGGACTCGTGCCAGGCGGTAACTTCCCGCTCTTTTTCGCGGATATTGCTGCGGTCTTTCTTTTCGCTGCCCGCAAGGGCGGTGTAGTATGCCGAATCTATGTCTTCCGCCTCAATATTTTCGGAAGCCCGCCGCGCCGCGTTTATGGCCGCGTCGTTAAGCAAACCTTCCAGCATGGCACCGCTGAAAAACACCGTGTCCGAAGCTAATTTATCCAGGTCAACTGATTGCGACAGGGGCTTGCCTTTTGCGTGCAATTGGATAATCTGCTTGCGGGCGTTTAAATCCGGCAGGCCAATTTCTACCCTGCGGTCGAAACGGCCCGGGCGCATTAAGGCTTCGTCAAGGGTATCCGGGCGGTTGGTTGCGGCCACAACCACAATGCCCGCTGTATCGGAAAAGCCTTGCATTTCCGTAAGCAGGGCGTTAAGGGTCTGCTCCCGTTCGTCATTGCCGTTTACGCCGCCGCTTCGCTTTTTGCCCAGCGCGTCAATTTCATCAATAAATATTACGCCGCGGCCTGCTTCACGGGCTTTTTTAAACAGCTCCCGCACCCGCGCCGCGCCAACGCCTACATACATCTGCACAAAATCTGAGCCGCTTACGGCATAAAAAGGTACCCCCGCCTCACCGGCCATTGCCCGCGCCATCAAGGTTTTGCCTGTGCCCGGCCTGCCGTGAAACAAAATGCCCCGCGGCATTCTTGCGCCATAGCGGGCGAATTTTTGAGGATTGCGCAAATAATCAACTATGTCCATGATGCTTTCCTTTGCTTCCGGGTTGCCCGCCACACGGTTAAAGCCGCATAGGGGCTGACCGGGTGCGGTTTGAACGGCTACGGTGTTAATACCGCTTTTCGCCTTTGCAATGCCATTTCTGCGGCTAAGGAAAATTAAAACCCCTGCAATTAGCGCAATAGAAAAAACAAGCTGTACTACACCGTCTCCCCGCTGTGCATTTTCGCTTACGGCTACCCCCTGCAGCAGCAGATACTCTTTGAACCCTTCCCGCCGTGGGTTGTTTGTTATAAAAATCGTTTCATCATATGTAAGTGTGAAGCTGATTGTCGGCGCATCGCTTAGCTGCACCGTTTCCAGCTGCCCCGCAGATAATGCCGTAATAAATTCTGTGTAGTTGATAAATTGCGGCTCTTGCCGGTTGTTAAAATACGCGCCTGCCGGTATGCTGCCGACAAGTATAAGAATCAGCAAAACTCCAAAAATTTTTTGATATTTTTTTAAAAACTGCATACAAATCACTCCATTCATTTACATATTATAACGCAATGTCAAGGGCGAAGACAATGTAAGTTATTTCCTACGAGTAAGGCAAAACACAAACGCGTTTGTATTTTACGCTACGAAATGGTACAATTTAAATGAAATACCAGAAATCATACACTTGGAGGTTTTCCCTATGTCTAAAAAGAAAATTATAATAATCGCAAGTATTGTTTGCGCGTGCATAGTTATCCCGTTGACAATTTTCTTTCTGCAGCGCAACGGCGCAGATGGTTATGCCGAAGCACCGCCGCAGGTTTACCCAACCGTGGATACGCCAACTATTTTAGAGCCGGAATTTGCAATTGCCCCTTCCGCAATTGGGCAAATTTCAATAGCCCCTTTAAATTACAGCAGCCTTGGGGTAGAGCGGGATTCATCATTTCTTATAACATCCGCCGCGCAAACCCTTACGGAAGACCATTTGCGCTCTTACCTGTCCGTTGGCAGCGGCGAAAACTTTACCCTTACTTCACAACCTGACAACGCCTTTCTTCTTAGCTTTGAAGATACCCTTGCGCCTGCCCAAATTTACACACTGGTCTACAGCCCTACAGGGATGCAGCCAACTTCCCACGCCTTTCAAACAACGGATATTTTCCGAGTAACATCTACCACACCCGCAAACAGTACCCACAACATCCCTCCAAACAGCGGGATAGAGGTCACATTTAGCCGGCCGCTGTTAAGCGATACAAGCTTTGAAGCCGCGTTTACCATCTATCCGCCTGTAAACGGTCGTTTCCTGCGACGAGATAACACATATATTTTTGCCCCAAACGAGTTAGAACTTAACACCGTATACACCGTTATAATAAGCCAAGACACTATGTGCGAAAATAGAGAGCGGCTAACCGAAGACTACACGTTCCAGTTTACAACCCGCTGGGGTACGGCCACAGAGCGGCCATTTTCCATTGCGGGCAGTGCATACCAAAACTTTCTGCCATGGCAGGAGGTTTTCATCCCCTTAAATATCGCGCAAAACTTCCGCGAAAGGGATTTTGTTGTTGAGCTTTACAGCTTGCCAATGGCTTCGGTTTTTCTTCATCCGGAAAATTTCCGGCAATACGACACCGTAGAACACATGGAAACCTTCCAACTGGAACTGCACTCCATCACTTTACAGGGTTGGGAGTTTAACTATCTGTTCCTGGGCAGCACTTTGCCGGAAGGCTACTACCTTGCCACAATACGCGCCGCTAACGACCCAAACAGCGCGGTGCTGGAAAAATTTATACAAGTGTCTGCCCTTTCTGTGTATTCCCTTTCCGTAGGGGGAGAAATGGTTTTTTGGGTGCATGACGCCACTACTAACCTGCCCGCTGCGGGTGCAAGGATACAAGTAGACGGCGGAACCGTAATAACAGACGCGGACGGTGTGGCCATTACGCAAACACGGCAAAACGCTTCAGAAGCCATAACTATTGAATATGGCAGCTTTTTGCCTTTTGCCTACACAAAACGGACTTTCGCGCCTACACGGCTAACCCCCGGCGGCAGGTTTCTTACCTACATGTACACAGACCGCCCAAGTTACCGCCCCACAGACATTATTGATATTTTTGGCGTTGTTTTGCCACGGGCCGGGGAAGCCCTTTCTCCCAACGATGTACTGACGCTGCACATAGGCGACATGCTGGAATTACCGGTTACATTGGACGCTTACGGTGCGTTTAACAAGCGCGTCCCCGTGCAGGGCATGTTTGGGTTTACAGACATTAGAGTTAACATAAACGGCGAAAGACTTATGTCCACATGGGTAAATTTTTTGGACTACACCAACCTTAGTTTTGTGCTGGACGGCAGGTTAGGCAGGAACGCCTATTTCTTTGACGAATCTATGGATGTGGAAATATCCGTAACAAATTTTGCAGGCCTGCCCATGGAAGGTATTTCGCTTATTGGCGGCGACGGAGCGGTAATTGTTACAGACGAAACAGGAATAGCCCGTGGCCAATCCTCCGCAGGCTGGCCGCACATGCGGGAACCGCAAGGCTGGCAAGTATTTAGAACCTCCGATTGGTTCAGCGTTGCCAGCGATGCCAATGTGTCACAAGGAATTGGTCTTCCGTTTATCCTTGCCACTAGGGACATTATGCTGGAAATCGTTGAACAACCGGAGGATAACATTGTTGTGCTGACAAGCAATAAAATAACCTTGGACAGGTTTAATGCAGACGATTCCTTGGATGTTGTCCCGGACAACTTCCGCGGCCAACCGGTGGACATAGACGTTACTGTTCTTATCACCCGTCATATAACAACCAGAACATTGCTGCGTGAAGAATACGACCACATAAACAGGCGCACAGCCAATGTCTACAGCTTTAGCACCAGAGCCGAAACATACAGAAACACCATTGTACGCACACAAAACGGCATGACTACCGTAACAGACATCCCCCGCTCTAACGACCCGTTGATAACCTACAGCGTAGAATTTAGATACGACGACTCTCGAGGGCGTCCCACTTCTGCATTTTTGCCCGGACAATGGTTTATGGAGCATGACACAAGCTTTAGACATTTTGGGTTTATGCTGGAAGACAGGACAATAGTCAGCAATGATGATTTCGGCTGGATGTTTAGTGTTAGGGATTTGGGCGTTGGCCAAACCACCAATGTAATTTTAAAGGAATCTAGCGACGGTACTTCATTTTGGGGAGATTTCAGCAATGCCACAACGCCTGCAACAGGGCGTGTACTGGCCGTTATGGTACGTGACGGCATTTTATCCGCCACGGTTGGTACACCGGAAGGTACGCCAATTACCTTCCCGGAAGAGGCCATCAGCAACGCGCTTTTATTTGGCGCGTATTTCGATAATGGGCTTATCTTCCCCATTCTGAACCCAATTTCTGTCCATTACGACTACACGGAAAGGGAACTGCAAATTGAACTGGAGTTTGACAGCGAGAAGTACAGCCCCGGCGAAGAAGTTACCGTAACCATAAGAACCACAGGCTCCGATGGGCGGCCTGTGCCTTCGCGGGTAACCGTAAGCGTTGTAGACGAGTCCAGCATTGTGGGCTGGGGACAGCATAGGGCAGATTTTTTGCGGCGGTTGTACACAAGTTCGCCGCTGGATACTTGGGGCTTCCAATTCAGCCAGTTTGCTTCTTTTACACAGCCCGGGCTTGATGACATGCGGCTTGGCGGCGGCGCAGAAGGCGGCGGCGGTGACGGCAGCGGAACGGACCCTGTTTTCCGGGAGGATTTTACAGACAACCCCATTTTTGAGGTGGTACACACGGACGCAAGCGGTTTGGCCACCCTCACGTTTACCCTGCCGCATCAAGTAACTTCTTGGCGTGTTACGGCTCTTGGCATAACAGAAAGAGGCCTGGCCGGTGACGCAAGGCCAAATGTAATTTCAACCTTGCCGTTTTATGTAGACCTGATTCTAACCAACGAATTTATTGTAGGCGACGACATTGCCGCCGTTGCAAGAGTGTTTACAGACGGCACAATGCCCCGCAGTAATGTGGATTTTGTATTTGAAATTTTACAAGGCAACGAAATTATTTTTTCGGACACACAAACAACCGCAGGCCGTGCGGTGGTAAACGCGGGCAAACTTGGCGTTGGTTACTACACAATACGTGTCGTGGCCACAATAGACGAATACCAAGATGCCATGGCACTGCCTTTCTCCATAGCGGAAACCGGAATGATTTTGCCTGTAATAATGCAACAGCAAATTTCCCCGGGTGTTTCGCCCGTATTTGACTTTGACATGCACCCACTGCCCGTACGGATTACTTTAACAAACGCCAACATGGGTCCGTTAATGCACATTTTACACAGCACGCTGGATGGCAGTTCTTTCCGTACAGATCAGTTGGCTGCGCAGGCGTTTGTGAAGGATTTTATCGGGTGGGAAAACACAGAAGACGTACGCGGGCGTATCCACCACTATTCCGGCGGCATACCGGAATTGCCGTTTGAAGAACCCACACTTTTCTATACGGCCCGCTTTGCGGCCTCTTTCCCGGAGTTTGTTAACCGCGACAACATAATTCGCTTTGCACGGGACAACGCGGACACAGGCAGTGACGAAGCGCGTACCGCAAGATTGCTTGCCCTGGCGGCAGTTGGCCAGCCCGTGCTGCTGGAAATACACCACGAAATAAATCAACTGGTAAGAAACTCTGACCAGTTGATAAACACAAATTACAATACCCACATATCCATGCTGTACTTGGTGGCGGCCCTTGTTGCCGCCGGGGACGACGCAGGGGCTTACAAAGTTGTTAATCAACACCCGGATTTGCTTAACAACCGGCTAATGACAGGCCTGACAATTACCCAACAGGAAACAATACACACCTTACTGTTGTTCATCAACACTGCCATAAACCCGCAGGGGGCATGGGAGTATTTACAAAGTGAAAACAGAAACCGGCACATAAGCAACGTACCGGAACGGATTAACTTTGTGCGCCGCGCCATGGTTTTGGGCTACAATGTTTCCGAAGTACAGTTTTACCTAAACGACGTAACAGAAACCGCACGGCTGGAAAACTGGGGCGCAAGGTTTTTACACATAACCCCGGAACAGTTCGCAAACCTTAACCTTACAGCCACAAGCGGCGATACAGATGTGTTTATTGAATTTTACAGCGAAAACCCGAATAATTGGGATGAATCCACTAACCAGCTGCAAATTTCTAAAAACATCACTCGGGACGGCGAGTTGTATCGCGTAGAATTGGTAGTAAACTTCCCACACGGGCAAATTGGGTGGTTTACCATATACGACAGGCTGCCAAGCAATATGCGCTTTGTGCCTAGGCAGCGAGCTTGGGCGCGGGGCGAGTGGACTCATATAACCAACCCACAGCGGCAGCTTATGGAAATAACCTTTTGGCGCACACCGGATTGTGTCGGCCCGCTCAGGATTGTTTACCACGCCATGAAATTGTTTGACGCGGATATGTCTTACGGCGTGACTTTTATCAGCAGCAGATTTGCAGATAACCATGTATGGGGCAGTACGAGATGATGGATTGCCGCCGCTACGTAATTGCAATATTTGTGCTTGCCCTACTGCTCCTTACCGGGTGTGGTAGGGGTGAGCTCGGTTCGCCTCTACAAAAACTGGAACAATACAACCATTATGAAATTTCAGTTGGTTACACAACCCGGCCAAATGAATCTATTGAACCCAAACTGGCAATCCTTCACCTTTCCCACAATGAATTTTTGCATTCCATAGCCAACCCGCGCAACTTCCCGTACATGCCAAGCGGACAGATTATGGCCGGTGTAGTACCGCACCACAATACAGCGGCTTTTTTAATCAGCGGGTTCTTTGCGCAGGCGGCAAACCACGCCTGTGACTACGACCTTGTAATAATCCTTGGCCCAAACCACGAAGGAGACTTGGCGAATGTAATTTTATCCTACAAAGACTGGGACATCGGCGAGGGCGTGTTTACTAACCGGGGCTTTGTATACGACTTAATGGCAGCGGAGGGCATAAATTCCGTAGTAAGCCACCGCCATATGGAACAAGACCATTCCGCTTCCATTTTGATACCCTTTATTTATCATTACCTGCCCGGGGTGGAAGTGGCACCGCTTTTACTAAACCGCTCCCTTAGCTTTGGTGAAACGGAAACCATTTTCCACTGGCTTAACGGGTGGATAACACATTCCGGCAAAAACGTGCTGCTGGTTGCGTCCATTGATTTTTCTCATTTTTTGCCCGTACATTTTGCGATGGAGAAGGACAGAATAACAAAACACGCCATTTTGTCCAATGACCTGCGAAAGCTTCATACCCTCAACGACCATTATCTGGACTCCCCCGCCGCCATGATAATTTTGCTTATGTACTTGGCAGAGCTTGGTCTTGCGCCGGAAATTGTCGCCCACACAGATGCTTCGGAATTTTTGGGCCCCGGCCTTGACGAAACAACTTCTTACATGATTATTGCCGGGGTTTGTCCCGCAAATGACACTGTACGCATACAACTTACCTTCACCGGCGACATTATGCTGCACCAAGCCCAAGCAGACGCCGCCTTTTGCCCGGTTACGGGCGTGTATAATTTCTATGAAAGTTTTTCTGCGGTTCGTCCGTTTTTGCAAAACGCAGACCTTACAATTGGTAACCTGGAAACTGTGCTGGCCGGTAAGTTTATGGATTTTTCCCTTCACAACCCATCATTTGCAGGCAGTACCCCGGCACGGTACAGAGGCTTTCCCCTATTTTCCGCGCCGGACGAGTTTGGTCATGCACTGCGGTACGCGGGCTTCGATTTATTGTCTACGGCAAACAACCACTCCCTTGATCAGGGGGTGGAAGGGCTTTTGCGCACGTTAGATTTTTTAGGCGAACTGGGTATCGGCACTTTTGGCACCTACCGCACCCGCCAAGAACGGGACGCAATACTGATACAGGAAGTGCAGGGCATTCGCTTTGCCTTTCTTTCCTATACCTTTGGGACAAATGGCCAGCCAATACCACCGGGGCGGGAGTATCTTGTTAATGTTATAAACGAGAGTTTGGTAAGAGCGGATATTGCCCGGGCCAGAGAGTTTTCCGACTTTGTAATTGTAATGCCACACATGGGTTACGAGTATGAGACTGCCGTACGTCCGCACATTCAAAACCGGGCAATGATGATGCTTTCTGCCGGGGCAGATGTGGTTATTGCAGGGCACCCACATGTTGTACAACCCATGGGCTTTGTGGATATTTCATGCCATGTTACCGGGGAAACCAGACAAGGCTTTATTGCCTATTGCCTGGGGAATTTTATTTCGTCTCAGCGGCTGCCACATACCTACGAAGGGGTAATCCTGAACCTTTATTTTGAACGAACCGGAGATACAGCCCCTGTGCTTGCCGGGTACGATTATATACAGACACGGGTAGAATTTACCCATGCCTATTGCAACAGGTCTATCCGTGTACTGCCTGCACAGAGATAATCCGCCCGTTTTCCATTTCAACAATTTTATCTGCAGATGCGGCATTGTTTAAATTGTGTGTAGTAAATAAAATTGTATGGTTATGCCGCAGAGATTCTATCGTTTCCATTATATTTTTTTCAGACTCTTTATCCAGCGCGCTGGTGGCCTCGTCAAAAAGCAGTACAGGGGCCTTTTTTATTAAGGCCCGGGCAATGGCAATCCGCTGTTTTTGTCCGCCGGAAAGGGTATCGCCTTTCTCACCGCAAGGTGTGTTGTAGCCATCCTCCAACTCTTCAATAAAGTCATGGGCAGAAGCCAGTTTCGCGGCGGCAATAATCTCTTCATCGCTTGCCCTGCCACCAACACCCATGGCGATATTTTCTTTTATGGTCATGTCAAACAGCTTGCAGCTTTGGTCTACATAGGCAAAATTTTTCCGCCACCCATTCAGCGAACTTTCACTAAAAGACAAATCCCCTACAGTTATGTCAATGTCATCCCGTTCGTACATACCCATAATTGCCCTAAGCAATGTTGACTTGCCGCTGCCCGATTCGCCAACCAACGCAACCATTTGGTTTTCGTTAATTTGCAGGTTGATATTTTTTAGGGTGTCACTGTCGGCGTCAATATATCTAAAACTAAAATCATTAACCGCCAGGTGATACCCGTTTGCGTCTCTGGTCACACCGGTCTTTTTAACTTCACCGCTTGCCTCATCCCTTTCGATTATGGCAAAAACCCGCTTTGCCCCGGCAATTGGCGGCTGCAATCCCGCAAAGTTTGCACCCAACTGGCCAATGGCCGAAATTAAAGCAGAACTCATAACAAATACTGCTGCAATTGTGTGAAACTCAATACGCCCCGTAGCCGCAAGCCAGCCGCCAAAACCGAATACCACAAGCAAGGTCAGCCAGCCTTCCACTGTGCGGAACAAAGTCTGCCCCATATTTATAAACCCGCGCCTGATTCTAAGGGTCTTTAGCCGGTTATTTTCACGGTCAAATGTAAGAAAGGCCTGTGGCTGCATATTATAAGCCCTGATTGTTATTGCGCCGGAAAAAATATTGCTTGTCACTTTTAGTGCTTCGGCGTTTGCTTCCAATTCTTCTTTGCCCACTTTAGCCAAAGGCTCTGTAAAGCGTTTTTGCATAAAAAAGCTTACTACCCCTACGGCTAAAGACCCTAAGCCAAGCCGCCAGTCTCTTTCAAAAATAACAATGGTAGAGCCAAGAATTGTTATTATGCTCATCATGAACGACATTAACGGGCCCTGAAAAACCTGACTGGCCGTATCTGCATCTGTATTAATTGCTGCAATTCCTTCGCCGCTGTGGGCGGCATCCTCAAGCCCTGTACGTACAAACGCGCGGAAAAGCACCCGTTTCATATCTAACACGGCTTTTTCAATTATAAGAATATTGGCGTAAATTCCCACAAGCAGCATAACTACAAATACCCCTATCATAATCCCTAAATTGGTTCCGGCAGAAATAAGTGCGTCTCTGTCGCCTGCCACAATTGCCGCCATTACGTTACCCATAAATATAGAAAATATAAAAGCCATGGCAAAACCTTGGGCACTGTACAATGTCTGGGATAATCCATAACGGATTTTGTAAGGCTTCATAAAGCGGAACATTTTGAAAAAATATGGTGCGTCACCTTGGGTTAATTTAAGTTTTATCGTGTTCACAGTTATGCCCCCTTCTTGTCAATACTCATAATTTTGCCGTTATCCATGGTAATTACTGTGTCGCAGAAGGCAATCGCGCTTTCCCGGTGCGCGACAATGATGACTGTTTTGTTAGACGCTACTTGGTTAAAGCTGTCCAGTACGGCGGCTTCCGTAACCCGGTCAAGTGAAGACGTAGCTTCGTCGAACAAGATTACCGGGGCATCTTTGTAGAATGCCCTTGCAATAGCAATCCGCTGCCGCTGCCCGCCGGAAATATTGTCTGCGGCTTCTGTAAGTATACCGTCAAACCTATCGGGTAATGTATTTATAAAGTCCAGTATTCCGGCATCTGCGCAAGCTTTTTCCAGGCGGGGCATATCCGATACAGTATCTTCAAGGGTAATGTTTTTGCCTATGCTTTCCGGGAAAAGGAACGAATCTTGCGGCACGTACGAGAAAATATTACGCAAATGGTTTTTTGGAAGTTCTGTGGCGTTTTGTCCGTTGATGCTTATTTCACCGCTTGTGGGTTCATACAGCCCAAGCAGTAATTTTAGTATTGTAGATTTGCCGGAACCGCTCCCTCCAATAATTGCTATTTTGCTGCCCTGCGCAATGTTAAAACTGGCACTGTCCAAAGCATAGGCAGGGGGGTTTTCATCGTTGGGTCGGCCATAGGTAAACGAAACATTGCTGAATGAAATTGCCACTTCTTTTACTTTCTCGTCAGCCCCTAAGTCTTCTTCCGGGTCGGATGTGTTATCAATAAGACGTTTTGCCCCGGCTGCAGACCTGGCAAGCCCGGCAATATTTTGCCCCATCATGGTAAGCCCGCTTGCAACCATGGTAATAGTCGTAGAAAAAGCTACAAATTCGGCCAAGGACATATTACCGTCAACCGTAGCCAGTGCCAATACCGTAACTATGACAATAATGGGGCTAAATAAAAGAGCCAGCATTGTGCCAAGTGTTAACGCAAGTGCCACTGCGGCACGTTTAAGAATTTTAAAATATTTGTTATACGCATCCATGTATCGGTCTTCAAGCACTTCATCCAAAGAATATGCCGCCACCACCGATAAATTTTGCAGCGAGTCGTTTACAACAGCGTTAAATTTCGCCTGCGCTTCCGACATTTTTACACTTAACTTTTGCAAAGGAACGGATAGTAAAAATTGCAAGACCAACATCCCGACAGCCGCCAAAAACAGAACCCCTGTAAATTGCGGGCTTATAATAATCAGGAATATAAAGGCGGATACAAAAATTAAAAAATCTGCGATAAGGCCTAAAATACCGGACGCGATAAGATTTTCTGCCAAAGGAATATCGTTGGAGTAAATGGAAAGATGCTCGCCGCTTGCGGTTTTTTCCAAAGTAGAAAAAGGCGCGCGTAAAAAATGATTAACAAAAAGTTCACGCAGTTTAAAGGCTGCCCTTGCAGAAAACCGTGCCAAAATAACTATTGAAACAGCTGCTGCCGCTGCCCGTACAACTAAAACACCGGTAATAAGCGTGATAAAGCGAACCAGCGCGTCTACATCACCAACAGAAGCGGCCTCGTTCATTTCGCCGCTTAAAAGGTTCATTAATATCCGCCCAACAGCCACTACAGCTGAAACAATAAGAAATGACAGGATAATTGTGCTGTAACGGAGCTTGGTTCGTTTTATCGCAACAAAAAATGATTTCATCCGCTTACCGCTCCTCACCCGCTAATTCGTCAAGAACCGCTTTTACTTCCTTGCTTGCAATCAGCTTGCCGTATACTTTGCAAGAAACAACTGCTTTTCTTATTTCTTCGGGTGTAATGCTGTTTGGGATGGTGTACAAGCCAATCACACGTATCTTTATTTTTGTATTGGCAACTATCGCATGCTCTACTTCACTTTTTGTTAATGCGCCAATGCCCATTGTAAAAGAAAATTTTACTTGCCCGTCTTTTGAGCCGTCGGTATCCAAAAATTCTTTAATGTTGTCGGCATGACCTTCCAGCACCTTGCGCGCCGCAGAACGCATAAAATCTGAACGGCTGTCGTACAGGCCGCGCTCTACCAAGTAATCGATTTGCCCCAACTCTACGGGGCTAAGATTTACTGATACTTTTTCTGTTTTCATAATTGCCTCCTTATGGATGTATTTTAGATTCCAATTGGAATCGATTTGGATTATAATCCATCATGAGAAGTTTGTCAAACATATTTCAAACAAAATGTAAACAAAATTTAATTAAGTATTTGACATCTGGTGGCATGTATGGTAGGATGCATCTAACTCGTCCATACAAAGGACGAAGCTCATTTTTAATGTCCGGTACTGCCGGGTAGGAGGATTTCAAGCATGGAAAAGACAGGCACAGTAAAATGGTTTAATGCCGAAAAAGGATACGGGTTTATCTCTATCCAAGGTGAAGATGACGTATTCGTACACTTCTCCGCAATTCAATCAGAAGGCTTCAAAACCCTTGAAGAAGGCCAAGAAGTTCGCTTCGAAGTTGTACAAGGTGCAAAAGGCCCACAAGCCGCAAACGTGGAACGCGCATAGTTTTTGGTTTGTGTTAAAGCTCTGTCAATATTTTCCACGCAAGATTAAACATATAGCAGTGAGATTGACAGTTCCAAACATATCAAGAACCGGTGATCCAATACCCTTTCTGTATAGCGCAGAAAGGGTTTTTTCTTATATCGCATAAAGGATGGTTGCCATGGACTTTTTAAAAGTAGACACCCTTGAGGTTGCCATAAATAAAATTAATAACGCCACCAAAAATTGGCTTTACAAACATGAAACCGTGCCGCTAAATCAAGCATGCGGGCGTGCTCTGGCAAAAAATATTTACGCACCGCAAAATTTGCCGAGTTTTCGCCGGTCCAGCGTAGACGGCTATGCAGTTTTATCAAAAGACGTTGCCGGCGCAAGCGAAAGTTCCCCTGGCTTTTTGCAAATTACAGGCACAGTAGCCATAGGGCACGGCACTAACCTGCAAGTACAAAGCGGACAATGTGCAGAAGTTCCCACCGGGGGGATGGTGCCTGAAGGCGCGGACGCTGTTGTAATGGTAGAATATACAGAAAATTTTAGCGAAAACGGCATTGCGGTTTATCAGCCTGTTGCCGCTTATGAAAATATAATAGAAATTGGCGACGACATGCAAAAGGGCGAGTTATTGTTCCATGCGGGCAGAGAATTGCTGCCCAAAGACATTGGCGCACTGGCCGCGGCAGGGATAATAAATGTGCCTGTATACAGCAGGCCCAAAATTACGATAATTTCCACAGGGGACGAGTTAGTTCCGCCGGAAGAGGATACCCCCCTTGGTAAGATACGGGACATTTCCGGTTATTCTTTAACGGGAATGGCCGAAAAAAACGGGTTAGAGGTTCTAAACTCCGTTATATTGCCGGACGATTTAGACTTACTGGAAGAAACCCTGCGCAAAGGTATGCAGGCAAGTGACGTTGTTGCCGTTTCCGGCGGCAGTTCCTATGGCAAGTACGACATTACAGCCAAGGCAGTTAACAATGCGGCAAGCCCGGGGGTGTTTACACACGGGTTGGCGTTAAAACCCGGCAAGCCAACTATTTTGGCGGTAGACGAAGCTTCCCGTACGTTAATTATGGGCCTGCCCGGCCACCCTGTATCCGCAATGGTTGTGTTCGAACTGCTGCTTGGGGGCATAAGGCGTACCCATATATCCTGCCCGACAAAACTGCCCATACCCGCACAGCTTACCTGCAATGCCCCGGCGGACGGCGGCAAAATGACGGTTTACCCCTGCAAACTAAAATGGGACGACGGGGCTTATTTTGCAGAACCGGTGTTTGGCAAATCTGCCGCCATAACCACCCTTACCAAAGCCGACGGATACTTTATTATTGATGCGGGCATTGAGGGCCTGCAGGAAGGCACAAATGTATTTGTGTATTTGTTATAAATTTACCCCCTGATATCAGGGGGTAGAAAAATATTGACAAAGGAATGACGACGGATGAAAATAATAAGACAATCGTGCGAAAATGAAATGGTTTACGAATTTCTAAAAATGGAAATTGCATCGTCCCGTTATTCCGGGGAAATAAAAGCTGTACTGGACGAGCTTGGCATCCCGGTGGAAGTTATCACAGACGGCAGTGTATTATCCGCAGAAGAAAACACCGCACGGGCAGAGGTGTTAAACCGCTTCCGTGGTTACGGTCGCAACGATGAACTTTTCACCAACTACCCGTCAACAGTTAATTGGGTATGGGCATCCTTCGGCATAGACGACATGGATAAAATAATTTATATCGAATACAGCTACTGGAACGAACTTTCCGACTATACAGGTTCGCCAGTAGAAGCGGCAAAGACAATTAGGGCGGGCAAAACTATTTACGACGTGCCAAACGACGGCTTTATAAAGGCGGAAGAAAGTCTAAAAAACGGCACTGTATTTCCGCCATTAATATTTCTTACAGAGGAAACGGAAAGCCGTTATATTTTACTGGAAGGGCATTTGCGCATGACCGCCTACGCCCTGCAGCCGGAATTTTTTCAAGACATAACCGCATTGGTTGGCTTTTGCAGCAGCCAAAAGTTAGATAAATGGTATGGCGTAATGCCGCAGAAGGGAGAGCATACATGAGTCGGAAATTGCGAGGAGTTTTACTCGCCGTTGGTGTGGCGGCAATTGCTTTTATAGTTGTGCTTGCGGCAAATAGAAACAGTGAAGGACCTGTTGTTACTGCCCTCAATGAGCCGGATATTTTGGCGGCAGACATTTTTCCAACAGATAAACCTTCGTTTACAGCCGACGATGCCGTGCCGCATACATTATTGGGGCACGTGACCTTTACCGAAGCCCCTGACACGCTGCTACAGCGGGGGTACACAACGGTTGCAACAGCGTATTACAGATACGATGGCGGGCTGCCAATCCGGTTTAACATAGCGGAGGGTATTTGCCCGGGCATTGCGGAATATTCCCTGGGCCGCATGGTGTCTGTCTTCCAACTGCTTCGCAAGAAACATCCGGCCCACGTAATGACAACATTTTTTATAGAATATCACATCGACAATGCCAACGTGCGGCGGCGATATATTTATAACAATTTATCTATGGAACGGTTTAACGGCCTGGCCACATACTTGTATTTTCTGCAGCCAAACAGGTATACACTGCCCGCCTGGCTGGCCTCGGGCATTGAAGACTACCTGCTGCAACCGGCGGAAGCTGCGGCCATGACACGGGACGATTTAGCATTGTGGCTACAAATAAACAAAGCCCCGGGCATGCCCCTGTTTGGTGACGCTTTTTTTGTAGGTTCTTTTGGCTTTTATGATGCCGCAGTTGTACGAAACATTGCGTATACCACCGTACGGCTTTTAAGCGAAGAAGGCGTTTTATGGGATTGGGTAAGCCTGGCTTTGGCCGACAGAGAGGGATTTATCCAAAAGGCCAACGGCTTTTTCCGGTCACTTGCCGGAAGCAGCCACGAAGTAACTACCAACTTCTTTTACCATTTTGGCACCGTGGAAATATGGACACCCTACGGCATTTACAATTACATCGCCCACGGGTACGATTGGCCGTGGGAGCAGGTGCAGGGTTATAACAAATACATGGACGCGGCTATTTTGTTTGTGCGGGAATGGTTAGAGTTTGACGAACCGGGAAGAATTACAGTTGAGTTAAACCCGTTTAGCAGCCGAAATACAAATTATCCGGTTATATTCCAAACTGCAATGATTACTCACGGCGAAGTGTTGGGACTCTACGGAAATTTTGGGTATTCGGGCAAGGTTCTTTTGACTAATGCCAGCTATGGGCTATATGTTCTTACACACGAGATTGTTCACGCCATTCATTTACAAATCACCAACGCTGCACCGGCTTGGGTAACAGAAGGGCTTGCGGTTGCCGGTGAAAGTCTTTTTCGCCAGCGGTATTACGATTTTATAGAAAATTTGCAAGTATACCATTTGCATTACTCGCGGACTTTGGATAGTATTCATTTATTTGTACTTATAGCTGAGGGGCTTGATTTTTTCTTCAGAATGGGCACAGAGCCAACATTCGGCAGACTTGATTGGACATATGAGGATGCAGGCAGTTTTTTTACCTTCCTCTATCGCAATTACAGCCGCCGGCAGTTTTTGTACTTTATCTCCAACGCAACATCATGGAATCAACACGACTTAGCCTACAACACTTTCGGCAAAACCCTTGAAGAAATAATGTATGACTGGCGCAACTACCTGTGGCCGTGCGGCGAGCCGGAAGGCTGGTGGGCTTACAGGGTATTTGACCCATATTTTCTGTATATTGAAGACATAGACGAGCAGTACGAATATCTGATAAATAATCTCTGCTACTGTTGGGAAAAATTGATACCGTGGTTTTCGATGCTTATTTACAATTACCGTGCCACAATGGATGGATAGTAATCCGGTGGCTAACCATCAAGTTCTTACAAAAATAATGAGAGGGACGTAAAATATGTTCGCAGACTTACACGTACATTCCCAATATTCCGACGGCACCTTAACTGTTGGGGAATTGATAGAAAAAGCCCTGGCGCAAAATATATCCCTGTTTTCCATTTGTGACCACAACACGGTGGAGGCCTATGTAAATGAAGGGGATTTGTGCAGCCGTGCGGATATTAAAGTAATCACGGGCGTAGAAATAAATTCCTACATGGACGGTACGGAACACCATATACTGGCCTACGGTTTTGACATCCACGATAAGGCACTAAACGAACTGCTTGAATACAACCGCAATATTTATGCCGACAGGGATGCCGCCTTAATAAGCGGCATGATAAAAGACTTCCCTACCCTGTCTGTGGAAGAGTTTCTCCTGTACGAGCGCGACCGCAGAAACGGCGGCTGGAACAGCATCGACTATCTTAGAAGCAAGGGCGTTGTAAAAGGCTTGCCCGGCTATTTTGACTATGTAAAAAAGTATGACGCAAAGCCTACCCACAAGTTCCCGCACCCGGCAAATATTATAAAAATTATCCAGAACGCGGGCGGCTATGCGGTTGTTGCCCACCTTGGGGAGTCGCTTTTACGGGGCGAAACCAACCATGGTGTACAAAAGTGGGAAGAACTGGCCAATCAATTTCTAGCCATTGGCATTGACGGCTTCGAATGTTACTACACCACCCATACTAAGGAAATCACCGAATTTCTGCTGGACTTCTGCCGTAAAAATGACTTGATTATTACAGCGGGAAGCGATGACCATGGCGGGTTTAACAACGAAGATGACGGGCATGTATGCGATATGTGGTTGGGGAAAATTGAAGTAGAGAAGCTGACGCTGTTTTGCCGGGAGTCGTAAGACGACGAAGCAATCCGGTGACTTAAGGAGTAAACCACATGCAAAACATATATCTGGAAAATGTAACCCTGGACGATGCCCTTGACAACTACCTATCCCACCTCACCCCCTTCCCTCTTACTGTCGGCCAAGTACCTGTAACCGACGCCTTAGGCCGCGTAACCTCCCATGCCGTCTTCGCGGCCAACAATTCCCCGCTGTACGACTGTGCCGCTATGGACGGCATTGCAGTTGTGTCCCGGCATACACAAGGCGCGCGGGAAGTTTCGCCCGTTACGCTAAAACATGGCCAGGATTTTGTATATGTAGACACCGGCGACCCGGTTCTGCCCCCCTACGACGCGGTAATTATGGTCGAGGAAGTACAGAAAGCCGGTAACGACGTAATCATTCGCAAAGCCGCCGTAAGTTATCAACACATACGTGCAATTGGCGAAGATGTGGTAAAGAACGAGTTGATAATTCCAACCGGTAGGAAAATCCGACCGGTTGACATCGGCGCACTTCTGTCCGGCGGCATAACCTCCGTTTCCGTAAAAGCACAGCCCATAATCGCCGTTATCCCCACAGGGTCCGAGCTTATTGAGCCGGGAGACGAAATTAAAACCGGCAGCATAATCGAATCCAATTCGCGGATGCTGGAGGCGTTAATACAAGAAGACGGCTGCCAACCCTGCCGTTTTCCCATTGTGCCGGACATTGAAACAGAACTGCGGGAAACCCTAAAGCACGCCGCAGCCGCTTGTGACATGGTTTTGCTATGCTCCGGCACCAGCGCGGGGCGGGAAGATTACACAAGAAAAATAATCGAGGAACTTGGGGAAGTTGTAACCCACGGTGTTGCCATTAAGCCCGGCAAACCCGCCATACTTGCCATAATCGGCGGCAAACCTGTAATCGGTGTACCCGGGTACCCGGTATCCGCATACATTGTGTACAAAAATATTATTTCTCCCATTATAAAAAGCTTGCAGCACATGGACCGGGAACACCCCGCAACCATAGAAGCCACCCTTACAAGGCGGCTGGTGTCTTCCGTAAAGCACAAGGAGTTTGTGCGTGTCAAACTTGGTAAAATTAACGGCAGATTTATTGCCACACCACTGTCACGGGGGGCCGGGGCAGGCATGAGCCTTGTTAGGGCAGACGGCTTTTGTGTAATAGATCAAGATCTGGAAGGGCTGGAAGCGGGCGCGACCGTTCAAATATCCCTGTTGCGAGACTTGGCGGGCATAGAAAAAACCGTAATATCCATCGGCAGTCACGACATTATCATGGACATTTTGTCAGATTTAATGGGAACCGACATATGCCTATCAAGTTCCCACGTGGGTACAATCGGCGGGCTGATGGCCCTAAAAAACAAAGAGTGTCACATTGCACCAATCCATCACTTGGACGAGGCAACCGGCACGTATAATGTAAATATTATCAAACAGCTGTTCCCGGGCCGGCAAATGGCACTAATCAAGGGCGTACAGCGGGTGCAGGGCATAATGGTGGCAAAAGGAAACCCGCTAAACATCACCGGCGTAGCAGACGTAAAGCGGTGCCGCTACGTAAACCGCAGCCGCGGCACGGGCACGCGGATGTTTCTCGACTACCAATTAAAGCTTGCCGGTATCCCGCCGGAAAATATAAACGGCTACGACAGGGAAGTTTCTACCCATATGAACGTGGGCGGCATAATTGCAAACGGCGGCGCAGACGCGGGGCTGGGTGTAATGTCTGCTGCTTTAGCCTGCAGCCCGGACTTTGTGCCCATTGGCGTAGAAGACTACGATTTTGCCCTTTTCGCAAATACGCTGGACAATGAATATGTTAAAGTTTTCATACATCATCTAAAATCGGAAAAATTCCGCAAAAAACTAAACGAACTGGGCGGATATACTGCAACTAATTGCGGGGAGGTTGTCATCATTGAGTGACTTTATAAAACCACGATACAAACGAAACCTAAACGCTTTATCCGCACCGGACATGCAAAAACTCCACAACGGAAAGGTCTGCGTAGTTGGGGCTGGGGGCCTGGGCGGATACATTGTGGAACTTTTGGCGCGCATAGGCGTGTTACACATTACCGTCGTAGACTATGATTTATTTGAATCCGGTAATTTAAACCGCCAGCTTTTCTCCGAAGAATCTAATATGGGCAGTTACAAAGCAGATGCGGCAATTGACCGCGTGGCCAGAATAAATTCTGACGTGGCCATTAACGGCATAAAAGAAAAATTAACGCAGAACAACGCACCAAAAATTATTGCAGGCCATCATGTAGTCATGGACGCGCTGGACAATATACAAACGCGATTAATGCTTGCTAATGTATGCGCAAAGCTTAACATCCCGATGATACACGGCAGCATTGCAGGCTGGTACGGGCAAGTGGCATGTATATTCCCAGGCGACGGAACCCTTGGTAAAATTTTTGGCGGCACAAAAAAAGAACACGGCGTCGAAAATGAACTGGGCAATTTGCCATTCACCGCTTCTGCAGTGGCGTCTGTACAATGCGCAGAATGCGTTAAAATTTTAACCGGCAAAGATGTTGTAAAAAATTCCGTTATACGGATAGACTTACTAAACTGTGAGTACGATACCATTTCGCTATAATCCCCACGGTGGACTATATCCTTGCTCATGTGCTACAATGCAATAACCTTATAAGAAATACGATGGAAAGGGGTGGTTTTATATGTTCTTATCTTGGAAAGTTACCAAGTGCAGAATCGGACATGCTTCCCTCCGTACAAGGTCTGAATTTTTGGGCTAAGGCGATTACGCTTTTGTAAAAACAAAAGTGTTGTGCGGAGGTAATTTAGTATCGCCTCAATAAAGTATCAAAATCTCGGGCCTTGTTTAAAGTTGAGAATACGATTTTTCACAAGGAGAGAGACATATGATTGAAATTGCAATAAATTCTATTCACAAAAATTTTGGGTTTAACCCTGTATTAAAAGATGCCAACTTCGAAATTTACACAGGCGAACATGTTGGGCTTGTAGGCAGAAACGGCGCAGGTAAAACCACACTGTTCAACTTAATCTTAGGCAAAGAACAGCCGGACAAAGGTACAGTTTCTATTAGGAAAAACGCCTCTTTGGGCTACCTGGAACAAATTCATAAAACCACTGCCAGCAGCCTTTCTGCAGAAGGGGTTTTAAAGGAAGCCTTTGCGGATGTGTTTGCCATTGAAAAACGGCTGCGGCAACTGGAAATTGAAATGGCAGAAGACGAAAAAAATCTCGACAAACATCTGCGAGAGTATTCACGGCTGCAGGATCAATTTATTGCCATGGACGGCTATTCCATAGACGAGGAGTTTAACCGTATTGTAAACGGTTTCAAGTTATGGGATATTCTTGCCACGCCATTCAACAGCCTTAGCGGCGGCGAAAAAACTATTATAAAATTGGCGGCCTTACTGCTAAACAAGCCGGATATTCTTCTGCTGGACGAGCCGACCAACCACTTGGACATAACTATGCTGGAATGGCTGGAAATTTTCCTGGCCAAGTACCAGGGTACGGTGCTGATGATTTCCCACGACAGATATTTCCTGGATAAAACCACCACCAAGACAATTTTAGTGGAAAGCGGCGTATGCGATGTTTACAACGGCAATTATTCCTACCATGTAGAGGAAAAAGAACAGCGGCTGATTCAGGAATTTAGCGAATACAAAACCCAACAGCGCAAAATAGAGGCAATGGAAGCAGCCATTAAGCGGTACAGGCTATGGGGAGCCCAAGGCGATAACGAGAAATTTTTCATAAAGGCCAAAGAGTTGGAAAAACGGCTGGAGAAAATGGAAATTTTAGACGACCCAAGGCCAAAGGAAATAAAACTGCCCCTCACCTTCAACACAGAGCGGGGCAGCAAAGACGTTGTGGTTATACGGGACCTGTGCTTTGCCTACGGCAGCAACGTCATCTTCGATAAATTTGACATGGATATTTACTACGGCGAAAAAGTATGTATTCACGGCCCCAACGGTGCCGGTAAGTCTACACTGTTCAAGTTAATTTTGGGCAGCTTGCAGCCAAGTTCAGGTGGTCTCAAAATTGGACCGACTGTAAACATCGGATTCATACCGCAGGAAATTACATTTGCCAACGACAAAGCCAGCATTGTTGACACATTCCGGGATGAAGTTGTTTGCCTGGAAGGCCAGGCCAGACATATTTTGGCCAAGTATTATTTCGTGGGCGATTCTGTTTTTAAGCGGGTTGGCGGCCTGTCCGGCGGCGAAAAGGTGCTGCTTAAGCTGGCAATACTAATACAAAAAAACGTAAACTTCTTTATCCTGGACGAACCCACCAACCACATTGATATTGTCTCCCGCGAAATTTTAGAAGAAGCCTTATTGGCGTTTAAAGGTACGCTTCTGTTTATTTCCCATGACAGGTATTTTATAGAAAAGCTTGCCGAAAGAAAAATTGCAATACATCACCCGCCTACAATAGACGGGTACAGCGTAACTTCATCCTCATCCGCAAGGACATAATCCTTTGGCACGGCTTTCCCGTTTATAACCCCAAAACCAATGTCGTCTGCCGGAAAACCACCGGCGGCTATGGCATCATCAATAGTAGAGCCTTCAGGCAGGTCAATTTCTGACCTGCCTTTTAAATATTTTACGGTTATTTTCACTCAAACTCATCCAATCCGGTTATTTTTTCTTTGTATTTCTCGATTATCTCCATGGCCACATCTTCTTTTAACAGATTTTGCATGGCCGGTGTTTCAAAAAACCTTTTGGGCAGTTTAATTTTTGTCAAGTCTATACCAAGAGCCTTTTTTATGCGCAGTTTTGTTGCATAAGTGCGCTTTGCCACTGCGTCCAGTTCTTCGTTTGTCATTTGTACGCCAATTGCCTCAAAGGCATCAATAATTGTTTGCCTGTCGTAAACCTTACGGGCAAACAGGCAGATAACCAACGAATTTAACATGCATCGCTCTACTTCCTCTTTTAGCAGCCTGTCAACCATGTTGTCTATGTCCAGCGGCTTCATTTCCTGGTCTATAGAGTAGCCCCCATTGTCCAAATGGGATTGACGGGCACCTACAGCCGCGCCCACAAGGGAGCCGTAGCCTGTATGGTATCCGGGCATTTCATTACCGGCTATTTGCATGGCGTAATCTTTGCCGCCATAAATTTCTGCCGCATGTTTTACGCCCTTACCCAAATTTTTGTAAAACTCATTTTTCATATTGGCGATAAAGCGTACTGCGGTCAAATATTCCTTATAGCTGCCAAATTTTAGGGGCAGCAACGTATGTTTTTCGGAAATAATGCCCTTCTCCAGTGCTTCTGTGGCCCAGCCAAGAGCAACACCGGCACTCATGGCGTCAAGGCCCGCAATTTCAACTTCCTCAATCAGCTCTAAAATATGCTCCGGGTTGTTTAGCCCCAAATTTGAGCCAAGGGCAAATATAAGCTCGTAGTCGTAGCCTACATTTATAGTCTCGTATTCGTGACCGGTTACATCAAACTCCCGCCTAAACTGCCCTATGTGTATACACCCAACAGGGCAGCCCGCGCAAGCAAGCTTACGCACCTGCCGCTCTTCGGAAAAGACTTCACCGCTAATTTTATCCGCATATTCAAATGTACTTTGCTGCATGTTGCGCGTAGGCAATCCGCCCGCCGCGTTTAATGGCAGTACATTTACCGGTGTGCCAATGTCATGATACTTTTTCATAACATCCGACTTATCGCAAACTTCGTAAATTTTACGGTACATTTTAAAGTATTGCGGGAAATTTTCGATATTCATTTCCCTGTCGCCTGCGATATTTATTGCTTTTAATTTTTTCGCGCCAAACAACGCCCCAAGACCCAAACGGCCAAAATGGCGGTACCTGTCAACGGTAACATTCGCGTAGGAAATTTGATTTTCCCCGGCGGGGCCGATACGAATAATAGAACGCTTGCCGCCGTGCTGCTCTTCAAAGCGGATAATTCGGCCTATATTATCTTTTTCTGTACCCCACATTGGCCGGGCATCCCGCAAAATAACATCGTTGTTGGAAATGGAAATGTAACAGGGTTTTTCCGCCTTGTTATTTATCACAATAGCGTCAAACCCGGCAGAAAACATACTAAGTGCCAAGCGGCCCCCGGCATATGACTCCCCAAGTTCCCCTGTAAGGGGCGAGATAAACATGGCCACAGTTTTTGTAATGACGGGATAAATTGTGGAAAGAGGCCCAATGGCAAGCACAATTGGCTGGGACGGGTCTAATGGCGAAAGGTCCGTATGCATATTTTCTTCTAACAATTTTGACGCGATACCAACGCCGCCCATGTAGCGGTTAAGATCTTCCCGTTCAACTATACGGATTTTTTTGGTACTCATATCAATATACAGCACGCGAATGGTTCTTTGATAAATCATTCCGCAGTCTCCTCCGTTTCCATTGAGGTCTCGTCCGGCACTACGTCCAAGTACATACAATTATGCGGGCAATATATGGCGCATACCCCGCAGTGGTGGCAAATAAGCGGCAGCTTAGTACTCTCACAAAAATCTATCGCGCCCACAGAGCATATACGGACGCAACGCTTGCAGCCTATACACGCATCTTTTTTTAGTACTACGCCCCCGCCTTTTCTGGGTATCAATGCATCGGACGGACAAACTTCCACACAGGCGGCATCAAGGCAAGCGTGACAAACCGTATCAACAAACTTGCCGGAAACACCACCGTAAGTGCGTATTTTAATACGGCTTTGCTGCAGCGAATGGCTTTTGGAATTAACCGCAGCGCACACTAACATACAGGTAAAACAGCCGATACATTTAAACATACTTTCGGTTCGCAAAATTTTAGCCATTAAAACAACTCCTATGGTATAATCACAATATCACGATAACATAACCGGGCAACGTGCGCAAGGAGGAAAAGACTCTTTTGCGTGCCTATCTATTTTCCGAGGTGCCATATGAAAAAAAACAAACGCTTAATTGCCGCCTGCATAATACTGGCTGTAATCATCATCGCAACCGTCGCCATCAATTTGTTAGGCGGCGGTGTAATTAATGAATTAAATCAAACCGTTGCAGAGCCGCAGCCATTTTCGCCGGAAACAATTGCCGCTTTAGCCGACGAAGGCGAACTGACATTGGCATTTTCCGAAACTGAGGCTTTTCACAGAACAGGCATAGCCATTGACATTATTGCTTCAAACCCAAATGCCAGGATCTACTACACAAGAGACGGTTCGTTCCCAACTACACAGTCAAGTTTGTTTACCACCCCACTGCGGTTCCTGCCCGCAGGCCCCGCAAGTGCCGTAGTACTTCGCGCAATTGCTGTCTATGGCGACCAAGTGTCCGCACCGCTTACCCAAACATTTTTTATGGGGCTTAATATTGAAACACGCTTCGATACCCTTGTCTTTTCTATTTCCACCAACCCGGATTACTTGTTTTGCCATTACAACGGCATTTTTGTGCCGGGTATAATCCGTGAGGAATTTATCCGGGACAACCCGGGGCATTACGTTATCCCGCCGGACCCGGCAAATTTTAACTTGCGTGGCCATGAAGCGGAACGCCCCGGGTATATGGAAGTATTTTCTTCGTGCGGGGAGAGAATATTCTCCCAAAGTACGGGAATACGTACCCATGGCGGCTGGTCGCGGGCGGCAGAACAAAAGTCTATACGGCTTATCGCCCGGGATGAATATTCCCCGGGCTTTGGGCAATTTCATTTCGACTTTTTCCCCTGGGATTTTGCCCACGACGGCTCCCCAATTGACCGCTACGATACACTAATTTTGCGCAACGGCGGCAACGGGCGCAACCACGATATGATGCGCCACGAAGTTGGTTCTATTTTGGCCAGGAATGCAGGGTTTACGGCAGTAAGCCCCGTACGGCCTGCGGCAGTGTTCCTAAACGGGCTGTACTACGGCTTTGCGTGGCTGCAGGTACGTTTTAACGAGCAGTATATGGAACGCCTGTTTAACACCCCCACCCGTAATTTTGACATTGTGGGCATGGGCGAACGCTGGATTGACACAGACGACCAACGCATTAGGCAGGACCTTTATCACAAAAATTCTTTCGCAAACAAAAATTTGCTTGATGACGATATTTTTACGGAGTTTGAAGCTTTAGTAGACATAGACAACATGCTGTTTTATTACGCCTTTCAAATTTTCATGGGCAACGAAGACTGGCCACACAATAATCTAAGGCGTTGGCGGTACACAGGCCCGGAACTTGGCCTAACCCCGGAAACGGACGGCCGCTGGCGGTATATTTTCTTTGACCTGGACTGGACACTTGGGCTGTACGGTGACGATTATACAAAACCTACATTTTACAGGGTAGTAAGCAGTAACGAACCCCGAAGCCCGCTTTTGGCAAACGTCCTTACCCGCCCGGATATGCAGCAGCGTTTTAGAGAAATTATGCACCACATTGCGGAAGAAGTAGTGACAGAACACACTGTAACCCAGGCAATAAACTATTTGCATTCCATATTTATCAATGAGTTTACCCACGCGTTTAGGGCAGGAAAGTACGCCCATTGGTTTAACATCGGCTTTATGGAATACAACCACCGGAACATGATTAACTTTGCCAGATTCCGTTACCGGCAAATTTTTGCGGACATGGACGCGTTTTTTAGACATTGACACACCTCTACACAGCTATGTACAATGGAGTTACTAAAATTTGCAGGAGGCACGATTATCATGAGCACAGGAAAAGTAACAGGCTTGGCCCACATTGGGATATTTGTTAAAGACATCGAAAAATCTATGGATTATTACAAACGCCTTGGGTTTACCGTAGACAAGGAAGAACAGCTTCATATCCGCCTTGCTTTTATAAGCGCAGGCAACTGTTTAATTGAATTGGTAGAGCAAAAAGATTTGCCTCCGCGTCCCGCAGGCGTTGTTGACCATGTTGCCATGGTTGTAGACGATATTGATGCCGCAATCGCAAACGCAAAAGCCAACGGTATAAATATCGATGAATCTACTGTAGGCACTGTGCCTATCCTAGGGGGCGTAAAAAATGTGTTCTTCGACGGCCCGGATGGGGAAAGACTGGAGTTTTTCGAATACTGCAGCAAAAATTGACACTAAATCCCGCTTCGGCTAATTGAAGCGGGATTTTTTTGGCACTATATACCATTGTAAAATACAGGATAAGTGTTATATAATTGTAATCAAGTTACAATAAGTTACATAAAAGTACATAAAGGAGGTGTGTTTTTTTGACGGGGGATGTATGTATGTTTCGCTTGCTTAAAAGCATAAACTTAGGGAGGTTTTACAATGAATTACAGCAAGATCAAGCCTTTGTGTCAAAAGGCTTTAGCCATTGTAATGGCAATAATTCTCATCATCACCCTTACGCCAAAACTGCCAATTACCGAAGCGGCAGAAAAAATTTCTAACCCGGACAGGATTGGTGGTGTAGACGGTATTGACCCAAACCCAAATGTTGGACGCCACAATAGCTATGCCTGGGCCGGTGAAATGTTCCGGCAAACAGATGGTGATTATCTATGGGTTGGTATGAACAGAGACCTTGGGGCAACTGTAATTGGCATCGCGGATATAGACCCTGTGCTGCTGCCGGTATTATTCCAGATGCTTAACATTCCTTTACCCAGCAATGACAGAGCCGGAAGAATATACCGGCAGCGGGCATCCGACCCTTACGCCCCTTGGGAGCTAATGTACGCGGATACTTCCGTAAGCGGTTTCCGCAGGATGATACTTTTTAACGATGAGCTATTTGTTCTTGGGGGGTTAACAAATACGCCAGTTGCCAATTATTCATCTGTATTGCGCTTTTCCAGAGACTTTAGGCCCGGCGACAGGCCTGATGTTGTTATATGGGAAACACTGCCGGAAGGACGGCATGAACACTTTAGAGCCGCCACGGTGTTAGATGACAGGCTGTATATAGGAACCTTTGATTCCAGGCTGTATGTAACAGACGGAAGCGGTCTGCAAAGCCTAACTCCTAATTCCGGGGATAATATGCCTGGGTGGGATCTTGCTTTTGACCTAAGAAGTACCGGAATTACTTCAAACGAAGGTATATGGGATATTATAGCGTTTGACGGCTCTATATATGTTTTTACTGCAATTGCAGAGGCCGCGACAGGACAAGCTATAAGAGGCTTTCGTGTAATCAAACTTACACCGGGGCCATATGGCTATACATTTGAGCATATTGTAGGCGGGCCATACGCCAGGTTTCCATATGGAATGGGAATACCGGGAAATGTAGCGGCATCCGGTTTTTTGTCTACGTCATTTGACCGGGAGTATGTGTACGTAAGCACATTTGCCAACGGCCCCGTCATACTGGCAGGTCTTGGAGCCGGTGCAAAAGATCGTATACTCCGCTATGTTTATACCCCTGCACAAATTTACAGGTTTGACAGATACGGTAACTGGCAAGTAGTTGTCGGCGACACAACAGGCCCCCGTGTGGCCGTAGATATAAACGGGGTCCCGGTTCCTCATGTCGGCAACCATCGCGCCGGGTTTTCTCTTATGCCTAACGACCGCTTTAACACATCATTTAACCAATATATATGGTGGATGGCAGAACACAACGGCAGACTGTATGCAACCACATGGAATATGGCTTCTTTCCGGGACTACTACGCCCCTATCAGTGTGCAGCATATTGGAAGGGTTGTAGAAGGCTCGGCACCTGTATTATTGCAGGAACATAATATGGAGATTTTGCATGTTTTACACCATATGCTTGCCCGCGATTCTCACAGGATTGACTTTAATTCCCTTGGGGCGGCCATTGACGCCCATTTGCTTGCCGCAGAGAACAGAGCTGCCATGCCCAGTGACATATTCAGTATCATATTTGAAAGCGATGTTATTAGCGGCGGAACCGTTGAGGATGCAGTTATCTATGAAGACTCTAACACAGAAAACGATTACACATATATTGATTACGACAAGGATTGCGACGAAGATTACACATATGCTGATTACGATGAGGATTATGATGAAGACTACGATGAAGATTATACAACCGATATTCCTTCAGAGGACGTAAACACAGAAGGTGACTGCTCATATTCTGACAGCGATGAAGATTACAGCGACGCTTATGAAAATGATACAGCCTACATTCCTTCGGAGGATGCAAATACCGAGGGGGGTTACTCATATACCGGGACTGATGAAGATACCGCTTATGTATACGTGTACGCAGAAGACACCACTGATACGTATGTACCGGCAGAGATTGAAAGTTTCTTTATAATTCCACATAACTTTGATACCTATTTCCCAAGTTATACAAGCTGTACACCGACAGAAAGCTACAGTGAATCAGTTGCGGTAACAGTACCGGGCACATACATCCCGTGGGGTGTCACTGCAGCTGTTGAAGAAATTGCAGTTTTTGAAGAAGTTGTAGTTTTTGAAGAAATTATAGTTGTTGAAGAAGTTGTAGTTTCCGAAGAATATACAGCAGTCGAAGAAATCTATTCCCCTCCGTTTATATATTTACCGGTTTATGACTTTTTAACAGACATTGCACCTTTTACGACTACGCAAAACCATAGGGAAGTGGTAGAAGGCCTTGTGCAAATAATTGCGGCGCACCTGCCGTCAGCGGATTTTAGGCACTCTATATTCGCACTGACAGACATAATTATGGAAGTTATCGACGCGGTAGGTGTAGGTAATCAAATTCTTACTACGCGCCAAATTGCAGCACATCTTGTAAATGAGTACGCATTTAACTCTCAAATTTTTGCAGATGTGTCGCAGCCACTTGGGTTTGGCTTGTACGTAAGTACAGACGGGCGTAACTTTGAGGCCGTAACGGTAAATGGCTTTGGCGACAGATATAACTATGGCGGGCGCGTACTTGTTCCTTCCGAACACGGTATGCACCTTCTAACGGCAAACCCTTACTACGGCGGTCAAGTATGGAGAGCGGACCCTATAAGCTTAGGCCTTTATCCCAACGCACCAAGAGAACTGACAATTGGAAGGTCTACAACCCAAGCCATGACCGTTCTTGCAAGAGATATTGGTTCAGCCAATAGCCGCCTTAGCGTAAGTTACGACAGCGAATTGGTTCTGGTAAACCTTATGAGACGCCCAACCAGGACATTTTCTAATTTTACATGGGATAATCAGGTAGTATTTGATTTAGAAAGAGAAATATGGCGTCATTACCCAACACAAATAGAAACAAGGCATCAATCTGTTATGTACGATGTAATATTTACAGCACTTAATCCCGGGCAGCAAGACCTTACACTGGAATTTACGTTTGGCAGTGCAACCGCATCACGAACGATAGACCTTACTGTCGAGTTCCAAGGGTTTGCCGACAGAGCAGAACTTTCGGAAGCCATAAGCCAAGCAAGTGTACGTGTCCGCGGAAATTATACACCGGAAAGCTGGGGCACTTTCCTTACCGCATATATGGACGCGGTAACGGCATACAATAATGCAGCCGCAACTCAAGCTGAAGTGAATACTGCCTTACGAAACCTTAATGCTGCCGTTGACGCTCTTGAACTGGCCACAGCACCCGAAGGTTTTAGGATTATTACCACAGAAGCACAGTTAAGAGCTATGACAAGGCGCGGTGACTACTGGCTTGCAAATGACATTGTACTGACAAGACGCTGGACGCCGATTGCAAACTTTGAGGGTACCCTGCACGGTAACGGAAGAACAATCAGCAACCTGGAAGTAAGCGGCGGTACAAACCAGGGTATGTTCCGCAGACTTTCTTCCGGCGCAGTAATCAGAGATTTGAAAATAGAAGTAGGCCCTGCAGGCGTACGGGGGACAAACAATGTAGGCGTTTTGGCAGGCAGAACCGAAAATGCAACCATAATGGGTGTCCGTGTTGAGATTGGGCATGACGGCGTTGTGGGCAACCGGTTTGTAGGCGGGTTGGTAGGCAGCGCAAGGCGCACTATTATTGTAGGCAGCCTTGTATACGGACACAATGGCCTTAGCGAAATCTACCTTAACCACCCGGAACCAAATAACATTATTGCCGTAAGGGGCAACAACAGAGTAAGAAGCAGTGTTGGAGGTATTGTTGGTGACATAAGGCTTTCGACGGTAGCCAACAGCGCGTCTTATGTAAATGTCACAGGATACACCAGTGTTGGCGGATTTGTGGGCAGTATGGGCTCCACTGTTATTTCCGACTCCTTTGCCAGAGGATTTGTTCTTGGACGCACTACCTATTCCCGCGGGGTACACCAGCGCGGCCAGCGTATCGGCGGCTTTATCGGCGTAAGCTCCGGCAGAGGTGCTATTGTTGAGAATGTTTATTCTTCCGGTGTTGTGCAAAGTAATGGGCGTAGGCGAATTAACCCGTTCATTGGTCAAGCCGACAGAAACCTTATGGCCCGGGGCTTAAACTTCTACGACCGTGATGCGGCGCGCAACTCTACAGAAAGCGTTCAAGATTTACACAATATTGTACCCGCCAGTGTTGCAGGTGCCATAAGAGGCGGCCTATTGGGCGAAAGCAGACAGAATCTGTCTACCCGCGCAACATTTACAACATTAGGTGCAAATTGGGATTTTGAATCCGTTTGGACAATAGGGTTATTCCATAACACACCTTTCTATACCCGTACCTTGCCGCACTTTATTGCCGGAATCGCTCTTGCATCCAGGCCTCCTGTTGTTGGCACAGTCAATTTTGTCAGCGGGGAAATTTCGGGCATAGGAAACAGCCCGGACGCAACAATCCGTGTAGAATTGCCTGACGGTACCGAACTTGAAACAACAACAGACAGGAATTTGAAATGGTCTGTAACCATACCGCAAAATGTGACCTTGTATGAAGGCGACGAAATTATTGTAACCCAGCAAGAAATTGGCCTGCCGGAAAGCAGCGAAGCGGTATCATATGTACAAATTGAACGCCCTGTAGATATTTCGGCCCAAATTGAAGCGGAAAACCTATCCGGTGCAACCGGCCAAAATAACCCGGGTGACATGATAAAGTACAGCATAACCATTACAAATGACGGCAGCGAAAGTGTACGCACAGACCGTATTCACCTAACCGTCGCATTACCTGACGACGTTACATTCTTGCAGAACAGTGTTCGCATTGTAACCGAAAACGATAACGGCGACGAGGTGATGATTGGCGTTAACAGAAATACAAGCGGCATATCTACCCGCGGCCACAACTTTATCGCCAATACCCGTAATTTAGAGATAAGGCTTGGAGATTTTAGGCTGTACGGCAGCGAAAGTGTAACCATAGTATTTGAGACTACAGTTAACGCAGGTACCGGAAATCCGGCTCTTGATGCAGTTGAAGCAAACATAGCTGTTGGCAGAGTTGGCGTTAATTCCCCGTATAATATCGTTCACACTGTTGTGCGAATCGAAGAATAGTAAGTAAAAATGTAAAGCACCCCCTGATATCACATTACCAAACGTGATATCAGGGGGTGTACTTTTTGAATTTTCTTTTCATATTTTACGCACTATGTTATCATGTATTGTGAAAATTGGAAATGCATTCAATGTCAAAAAAGGAAAGCAGAGGATATTTTTATATGCAAAGGCGAATGCTGAATAAGCAGAATATTTTCTTTGTGGTTACCACACTGGCAATGGTTGGTATGGTCTTGTTCGGGTTAAGCGGCAACCCTCAATTTGCCAACCGCCAAAACGGGTCCACTTCTTTCCTGTCTGCCCGTGTTGTAGAAATAGTAGATGATCAAACCGGGTTAAACGAAGCAGGTGTCCGTGTGGGGCGGCAGCAGCTTATGGTTAGGTTGTTGTCGGGGCCGCGCAGGGGCGACATTGTATCGGCTCAAAACATGCTGTTTCCCATCGAACACGCAGTTTACGCGCAAGTAGGACAGCGTCTGATTATATTTTTCGAACAGCTGCCCGGTGCGCCGGATTACGACTATTTTGCCCATGTGCAAAGTTATGACCGGTCTATGGGAATTTACATAGTAATTCTTTTATTTATCGGGCTTTTAGCCGTAGTTTTTGGAAAGACCGGCTTGCGTGCCGGTTTTGGATTAGTTTTCACATTTATTATTCTTATATTCCTGCTGCTGCCTTTGATTGTAAACGGCGGGCCGCCTGCCATACTTACGGTTTTATGTGCCCTTTGTATTATAGTCGTTTCCCTGATTGCCATCATGGGTTTCCAGAAAAAGACCTATGTAAGTATTGTAGGGGCGTGTATCGGCATTGGGTTTTACAGTTTATTTTATGTAGTCATAAGCGCGGCACTTCGGATAACCGGCTTTAATGTGCAGGAAGTTGATTTGCTTATCGTCGCAGGATTTCATATTGGCGTAAGCCAGCTGTTGTTTTCTGCAATATTAATTGCTTCCCTGGGTGCTTTAATGGACGTTGCGGTATCAATTGCCTCTGTCACGGCAGAACTTAGCGCAGCAAACCCAAAAACCGGGTTTAAAGAGCTTTTCCGGTCGGGCATGACAATTGGACGGGACATTATTGGCTCTTCGTCCAACACGTTAATTTTGGCATTTACCGGCACATTCTTCATTACGCTTATTTTGTTTAGTGTCAACAATGTCCAATACAATGTACTTATCAACCGCGTTGACATCGGGATAGAAGTTTTGCGCGCCGTCTCGGCTACCGCCGCCATGGTATTATGCGCACCCGCCACCGCACTTATAGGTTCCCGCGTGTTTGCTTCCGGCTCCGGCAGAAAAAAACGCACATAAACTTTCGTTTATAATTTCTATTTTTATAGAAATATAAAATATATCCAGATAGGAGAGTAATTAATGATGAAATTGCATCAAATGGTTCATCCGGCGAAGCGCGTATTGGCATTATTGGTTGCGGTTGTCATGACTTTTGGCACAATTGCAACCGTAAGCGGCGCACAGGCAGAAACCGCCGAAACAGAAGTAATGCAAGCAGTTCAGGAAGCGGCTTCCGAACCGGTAAGAGGTTCCAATTACAGAAACCTCACGTTAAACCCGGGGGCGGTAGTAAATGAAATGCGCTTTACCTGGCATTCCGGTTCACCTACGGGCAGTATCCGCATTACCAACCCGCAAGACACGGCTTGGTATGCAGAACTTCCTGCTGTAAGCCGCCCTGCCGTAGCCCACGGCGGAATAGGTGCAATGGGGGTAACCACAAACCTGCTTCCCACACGCCCCGGTTATACCTACTATGTCCATCAGGTATCTGTGTACAACCTTGCCCCGGATACCGTTTACAACTATGTTGTAATGTGGGATAACGGGCAGTCTGCCCCAAAAACTTTCCGTACAGGCGGCAGCAATACCTTTCAGTTTCTTGTTGCCGGTGACCCGCAAATTGGTGTGGGTGACGGCCTTAACCCCACAAGTGCCACAGCCGAAGCCACGGTAGACGGCGTTAACTGGCTAAGTACATTAGATGTTGCAACTGCGGCTTACCCAAACACGGACTTTATACTGGCCGTAGGCGACCAAATTCAGACTGCAAACGGCACCAATGCAGATACGCGCCACATTGCGGTTTCCCAGTACAGGCATGACCGCATGTTCTCTCCGGCACCGTTGCATTCATTGCCTTTACTGGCTGTTGTAGGCAACCACGACGGGTGGACATTTAACGATGACAACGCCAATATAAGGCTTTGGCCGTTGCACTATAACATTCCGGCCCCGGATACCACGGGTACTGTAGGGGGTATTAACCAAAACGTGTTCCGCCACCGCGGCGAAATGTATACCCAATTTGACTACTGGGTACGCTGGGGTAATGTATTGTTCCTTGTATTGGATTCTAACGGTGCTAATGACGGTGTTCACAGAGTTATGAGCGGTGCGCGGTTGGCATTTTTAGAAGGCGCGGTTGAACAAAATGACGATGCAGACTGGGTAGTAGCCACTTTCCATCACCCTATGTTCTGCGTATACAGGCTGACAAATATCCAGGAAAAAACTCAGCTTATCAACAACTGGCTGCCGCACCTGGAGCGTCTTGGCGTAGACGTTATTCTTAACGGACACAGCCACGCTTACAGCCGCACCCATCACATGCGCGGCACAGTGCCTCAATTATATCAGCAATGGCTTGACGCAAGCGGCAGCATAGTGGCCGGAACCCAGCCCACCAACGCCGTGCTTGACCCCGACGGTATTGCTCACATTGTATTCAACTCTGCTTCCGGCAGTGGTTTTTACAACGTTGCCTCTATGCCCCGCAGTTATATTTCTGTGTATAATCAAAACTTCCGCCGTAATTTCTCTGTAGTGGATGTTACGCCATACACATTTTCCGTAAGAACCTATCAAATTAATAACGACAATTCCCATACACTGGTTGATGTCTATACAATTGTGCAATCTGATGCTTACGGTGGCGTACCTGCGGCTGTAGAATCATTGCCGCAAATGGGAGAGCAAATATTCGAGCGAATTACCCAACCGGGGCCAATCACTGTTCCCCACGGGACAGAAATGACCGTTGAAGCCTTGGGACTGCCCGAAACAGTTGGCATAGAAACTAACCTGTTTAACAATGTTGGCGGCAATACAGCAAATGTACGCCCGCCAAACGCGGCAACAGCCCCCTACTCTCCTTACGGCACAAACGTAAGAACACCCAGAGCCCCCGTTATTTGGGATTTGGCAGGTTTAGATTTTGACCCCGACAACCGGCTTTCGCAAACATTTTATATAACCGGCACAATCGAGAGTTTGCCGGACGGTATAGCAAACCCGTTAGACATACCGTTTTACGTTACGGTTAGGGTTACGGTTCTCCGCTATGGCGGTGTACAGCCCGGGCCTATTGCCCAATGGATGCAAGCCGACGGAATGGAAGCGTATTTCCTGGCCGCCGGTGGGTTTGCCGCACGTGTACCGCGGGTTCTTCCCACTTACGGTGAACCAAATGTTTTAGAGCCGCTACGGTTCTTTGTGGGAGAAAATTATCGCTTGTTCCACTGGAACGCCGGTGCGCCAACAATATTAAATGAAGCGGCAACAGGGCCGGGCGGCCTTAACAATTTAACAGAACCCGCCAGGTGGACAACTACAGTTTCCACAGCGGGCCGCGCCGGTATCGAAGTGGAATTTGCCATACGTTCCGACCCTGCGGGTACAGGTGCCAACAACAACGGCCCCCGCGACTGGCAATTGCAATACAGCACAGACGGGGTGAACTGGCTTAATGCCGGGGCTCCAATTGTAATGAGCGGCTTCTGGGACAACGGGGTTACAAGGCAATTGTCTGCCCACGCAAATGACCGGGAAGTGCTGCACATCCGCTGGTTAATGACAAGCGACATTGCTGTCGGCGGCGGCGCAATTTCCCCAACAGCCAGACATCATATGAGAAATATCAATGTACGCTCTACCATACCGCTTATACCAAACTGCGAATGCGGGCCTTATGCAGATTGCTGCGACGGCAACTGTCTGATTTGCCAATGCTGCAAGTGCGACCCTACAGATGACTGCTGCGATTTAGACTGCAACCCTTGTCTGTGTAATCAACCGCTGCGCATCGACGTTTTGATGTTCAACGACTTCCACGGACACATAGAAGCAGGCGAACCTGTTCCGGAAAACCCCGGGGCGGCAAGACTTACAGCATATATTCAATATAAACGCAGCCAAAACCCCAACCCCAATAACGTAGTTGTTGTAGGCGGCGGGGACGATTTCCACGGGTATGCAGTGTCCACTCTAACGGGTGGCGAACCCGTACTGACAATGTTGGGGTATCTTGCTTACCACAGCCCTGCCCAACAGGATTCCGGCATTCATGTGGCATTTGGTAATCACGAGTTTTCATTTGGCTATGCCCGCGCCGTAGAGTTTGGGTACCGCAGCGAAGTAACACTTTTAGCGGCAGACCTGTTCTACACCGGCGAACACCCAAATGCGGGAACACAACCGGCATTTGTCCGCCCTTACGATATTCTCGAGTTCCCCGACCATGACATTACCGTTGCCATTGTGGGGCTGATGACAAACAACATGCCGGCGTTGGTAGGCGGCTGGACAACCCTTAACTTACACGGCAGGACTCCGGCACCGGGGGCCCCGCAGGAATACACCGACGCAATAGCCGAATTGATTTACTATTTACGTAACGAACGCGGTGCTGCCGCGGTAGTGGGCGTTACACACATGGGGGCCAACCACCCTTCAATGACATATGTGGCACAAAACCTTGACTTTGACGCGCTTGTCGGCGGCCACGCCCATGCCCGCGTAATACGTGAAGTTAACGGAATACCAATTATTGAAGCGGCACACAGCGGCCGTGCCATAGGCAGGTTCAGCCTTATCTTCTGTGACGAAGGCGAACTGGAAACCGTTGAGCCGTGGCTTAGCCCCGTGGGCGCAATTGCAGCATTCGACCGTTCGGCGGCAATAGCCGCAGGCGTAGTAGAGCATTATGACGCAGTAGCGGCATTGATGCTTCCGTATATTGAAGAGACATATGAAGTACTGCGCGGCCCACGCGGCCCTTACGGTATCTACTTTGCAGACCGTGCCGGACGTGATGTGTGGGTAAGCCGCCTTGTGCTTGACTATGTTGTCCGCTGGGCAGAAGTAAACAACGAGCCGACAGATTGGATTGGCATCTCTAACAGCGGCGGATGGCGCAATACCGGCTTCTGGCCAAGAAACGCCGATGATCAAACAAACATGGCAGAACTTATTTCCACAATGCCGTTTGACAATAACATTCTCTTGTTCGAAATGCACGGGGTAGACTTGCTTGCATTAATTAATGTAACAGGCCTTACGGGCACACAGGTAAGAAGCGGTGTACACCAAGTAGGCAGCAACTGGTATGTAACAGCAACAGGAGAACGTATTACAAATGACAGGTCTAGAACTTACAACGTTATTGGTTCCAACTTTATCTTTGGCGGTTTAGGCCAAACAGGCGGCGACAACTATCCATGGCCGGGCAACATCCGGGGCAACCAAATGGGTATGTACGATTTAAGCGGAGGTGTGGGGCCGCGGGTAGTAATGCAAGAAGGTGCCCCTGCCATTACATGGACTGATCTTTTGGCTATGTCCACTGCCAGTTACGACTGGGAAGCCCTTGGCGTAAGTATGATCCGTACCGCTTTGCTGGACTCTACAGATTTTAGAAGTGTAACCCCAAATGCGGAATGGCAGGCAGAACTTACAGTTGCCGCAACAAACGGCGGCACAGCCGTAATCGTGTCACCGTTCGCGCCGGGCGACCGTTCCAGAAACGTAAACATAATCCCTCAATGGGTTACCGTATCGGCAAACCCGGCATCGGGCTACGAATTTATCGGTTGGTGGAACGCAGGCGACGATACAGATACAGAACCACTTTCCATAAACCCCGTATTCTCGTTTGCAATCCGCGAAAACACAAATCTTGAAGCCCGCTTTATTGACGGCGGACAGCCCATAGAATATATGACCGTACGCGAAGCCCGTGAAACCGCTCTTGGCGAAGTTGTAACAGTGCGCGGTATTGCTACGGCATTCTATGAAACCAATGCAAACTTCAACAACTCATTCTTCCTGCAATGCCCCACAGGCACCTGCGAACTAAGCGGCATTCATGTGCGTCTTGTTGACGGAAACCAAAACTTGGGCGCAGCCGCACCTGATGGTGCCCGTGCATTCATAGGGCATCTGGTTGAGGTAACAGGCGTACGCCAGTTACCGACAGCAACCAACGGCTTCCAAGGTATTGACAATATTATGACAGCCGGGCACGGTGTCCGCATTATTGAAGAAAACGTAGACCTTCCCGCCCCTGTTCCCGTAGCATTGCTTACAGACCTTATTGTCCCGGCGGGGCAGTCCAGGCCGTTCAGCTCCATGTTGGTCTCCGTTACAGAACCCGTTCAAATTTACAGCTTAGCCACAACCGGCCCCGGCAACACGCCTTTGCGTGCAGAAGGCTGGCCTACGGCAGGCACAGGCGCGCTTAAC
>JGI20163J15578_10000068_pt1 | contig 38350 bp, 38 predicted proteins | sample TergutCu122P1_FD_15578 | JGI IMG/M metagenome (IMG submission 15578)
CGTGGGTGTCCCCACCCACCCCGCAGGCGCAGCCGAGGAAGCGGAGCAGGGATTCATTCCCTGCGTAGCGGCGGGGTTTGGGGCAGCGCCCCATTAAAAAGGAGCATAAACAATGAAAGTACTTGTAATCAACGCAGGTTCATCCTCCCTAAAGTACCAACTGTTGGACATGACCAACGAATCAGTTTTGGCAAAAGGCATTTGCGAACGCATTGGCATAGACGGCAAACTGGTTCACGAATCCCCAAAAGGCAAGCGCGCAGCAGAACGCCCCATGCCCGACCATGCCGCCGCAATGGCAATCGTAATCGATTCCCTGCTTGACCCGGAACACGGCGTAATCAAGTCGAAAGACGAAATTAACGCAATCGGCCACCGGGTTGTACACGGCGGCGAAATGTTTACAGAGTCCGCACTTATCACAGAGGAAATTGAAAAGGCAATTGAGGCGGTAAGCGAGCTTGCGCCGCTGCACAACCCTCCAAACCTTACAGGCATACGCGCTTGCAGGCAGCACATGCCAAACGTGCCCCAGGTGGCCGTTTTCGACACGGCGTTCCACCAAACAATGCCCGCAAAAGCGTACCTGTACGCCCTTCCTTACGAACTTTACGACAAATATAAAATCCGCAAATACGGTTTCCACGGCACAAGCCACAAATATGTATCCGGCCAAGCGGCAGAACTACTTGGCCGCCCGATAGAGTCTTTAAAAATCGCCACCTGTCACCTTGGCAACGGCGCAAGTGTGGCTGCTGTTAGCGGCGGCAAATGTATAGACACCTCCATGGGCCTTACCCCGCTGGAAGGCCTTGCAATGGGCACCCGCAGCGGAGACCTGGACCCTGCCGTTATCGCCTTTGTAATGGAAAAAGAAGGCCTGACAGCCCAACAAGCCACAGACATGCTAAACAAAAAATCCGGTATGCTTGGCCTAAGCGGCGTATCCAGCGATTTCCGCGACCTTGATACCGCCGCCCGCGAAGGCAACAAGCGCGCTCAAGACGCGCTGGACGTATTCGCCTACCGCGTAGCCGGTTACGTAGGCCGCTACGCCGCTGCCATGAATGGCCTGGACGCGGTAGTTTTCACCGCCGGTATCGGCGAAAATGATACGGCAATCCGCGAAAAAATTTGCGCATATCTAACATGGATGGGCGTGGAAATTGACAGTGAAAAGAACAGCAAGCGCGGACAAGCCCTTGATGTTTCTACCCCGGGCGCAAAAGTTCGTGTGCTGGTAATTCCAACTAATGAAGAGCTGGTTATTGCCCGCGATACAAAGGCGATTTTACAATAATCATGTCACAGCTCTTAAAAATTATACCCTTGACGATTTAATCCACATTTTCAAAACCCCGAAGATATACGCAATGTAGTTAAACCCAAAATAGCTAACGAATTTCAGGCGTCATATTTATTTCCTATCCTAGACGAGCTTGCAGATAACAACGGGGCACAAGAAGATGTAATTATTTATGTCTCTCTTTTAAGTTATCCTGTTGCATTTGCTTTACATGACAATGCGTTTTTAACATGCGAAGGCAGCATAACAGATGTGGGAATAATCTGTCATGAACTGTTGCTGCCGCATCTTGCATCAACTTAAATTCATGAATAGGAGCAAACTAAATGCTAGTAAACGCTACTAAAATGCTACAAACTGCCGTGGCCGGCAACTACGCCGTAGCACAGATAAACATTAACAACCTAGAGTGGACAAAGGCCGCCTTGCAAACTGCCGAAGAGCAAAAAAGCCCAATAATTTTGGGAGTGACAGGCGGCGCGGCAAAATACATGGGCGGCTTCGGTGTTGTTGCCGCAATGGTAAAAGCCATGGACAAAGAGCTTGGCATTACCGTCCCCGTAGCCCTTCACCTGGACCATGGCAGCTACGAAGAATGCCTGAAATGCATCGAAGCGGGCTTCACAAGCATAATGTTTGACGGCAGTCACTTCCCCTTTGAAGAAAACATGAAAAAAACCGCCGAAATGATTGCCCTTGCCCACAAAAACAACATGTCTATCGAGGCAGAAGTTGGCGCGATTGGCGGCGAAGAAGACGGTGTTGTAGGCAGCGGCGACCTGGCCGACCCTGCGGAGTGCGAAGCAATTGCAAAGCTTGGCATAGATTTCCTGGCCGCAGGCATCGGCAACATCCACGGTGCCTACCCGGAGAATTGGACAGGCCTGGATTTTGACGTTTTAGAAAAAATCTCCAAAGTATGCGGCGGCATTCCCCTTGTACTGCACGGCGGCACAGGCATACCGGAAGACATGATAAAAAAAGCAATCTCCCTTGGCGTGGCTAAAATTAACGTAAACACCGAGTGCCAGCTTGCGTTTGCCGCCGCCACCCGCGCATATGTAGAAGCCGGAAAAGACAAGGACGGCAAAGGTTTTGACCCCCGCAAACTCCTTGCCCCCGGCACAGAAGCAATTAAACAAACCATTAAAGAAAAATTCGAATTGTTTGGGTCTGTAGGTAAGGCTTAGGAATACGCAATAACCCCAAAAAACGGTATTTACCCTAATTTGTTTGCGCATTGTGCAAACCGCTTAGGACAAATACCGTTTTTTACTTACGACATAACAACTCTACAACAACGGTTTACTCCCACCGGTTTGATAATACATCCAGCTATTTGGCTTGTTTATCAGTTCCTCTAAGAATATCAAGAATGGGACAAAAGATGCGTTCGCGTTAAAATTATAAACTGTCTTAACCTCGTCATCCAACTCAATTTCTGAAGGGTAAATTAGGTGATACTTCTCCAAGCTTTTAAGAATAGATACGGCTTTTTCGTGAGAAATTCCCAATTCTTTTTCCGGCAGTTTTGGTGTAAACGGTTTAGTAACCCTGCCGTACAGGAAGAAGAGCATCTTAAGTGTATCTTCGTCTGCCAGTAACGATAACATTTCCCTGTATTCATCTTTATAGTACAGCACTTTGCCCCAGCCATCTTCCGGCCGTGGCATGGCAAGGAAGTAACGCAAGTCGTTACTCATGCGCAGGGAAGTAATGCCGCCGTCAACCATTACACCGGAATGCATTTGCTTGTACGTATCGCTAATTTGAGGCCAATCATCTTTTTTTCCAAAAAACGCGAACTCCAGTGCCCACGCCAGTTCAAAGACCTTAACTACCCGCTCATTTTCGTTTTTATACTGCCCCAGGTATGCCGCCATATTTGCCCCCAAGTCAGCATAGTTTTCAACATTTCGCCCAAACAGCCTGTCTATAGAAACATCAAAATAATCTGCAATAGGCTGCAACAATTCAATGTCCGGGTAGCCGCCGCTTTCCCATTTAGAAACTGCCTGCCCGCTAACACCAACGGCTTCCGCCAATGTTTCCTGTGTAACACCTTTTGCTTTACGTAATTCGGCAATTTGCCTGCCAATACTTAGTTTTCCGTTTTCCATGCATATTCTCCTGTCTATTTTATAGAATTTTCCAAAAGGCCTATTATGCCATTATAATACTGCAAACCCATGGTTGGAACAATCGACGCGTATCAATATAAAAACAACCCCGGGTTGGATTATTTTCACAATCCAACCGGGGTTGACTAAATCATAATAATTTGAATCACATCAAAAATCCAAAAATTATACTGTGTAAAATCCGCAGCAATAAAAACGCAACCAATGGTGACAAATCAATCATTGCCAACATAGAACCGTCTGATTGAAAACGACGTAAAAAATTACGGATAGGTGCAAGAATAGGCTCTGTTACCGCATACAATGCTTCTACGATAAAACCCCGCGCACCCGGAAACCACGAAAATACGATTCTTGCCAGCAGCAAAATATATACTACACGGAAGAGCAAATCAATTATTGTACCTATAACACCGGGAATCATACTTTATTATCTTGAAACAGCTCTAAATGCCCCGTAATCTCTTGCAGATGTGGTTTCATCGCTGGAGGAATTGGAAACCTCGTATTCCCTAGGAGAAATTACGAAAATACCTTTATTTACACGGGTGGTATTGCCTTGAATAGTGTGAACAACTCCACCCAAATAATCTGCAATGCGCTGGGCGTTACCGGAATCTAAGCTGGAAAGGTCAACAATAACCATTTTTCCGCTGCAAATTTCATCACATAGCCTACTGGCGTCTTTAATTTCTTTAGGATGTGCAATAACGGCCGCAGGAGTTATTGCAGGGCTCATAAATGGGGTAACCTGCGGTTGGCTTGGTGCTGCTGTATAACCTAACTCAACAATTTTATCCGCATAAAACGAACGTGTTTTTACAGGTTTCGCAGGTGCTTTAAGTGCTGGCACACTTGCATGAGAATAATGCTCTTGCATAGGATCATCTTCGTAAGTGTCGTCGTAGTAATCGTCCTCTTCGTCATAATAGCCATCATTGTAAACATCTTCTCCGCTTGTAAGTAGGAACTTTTTCATAGCGTCTCCGGCCTTCTTAAACATTCTTAACATAGAAACCTCCTAGGATGTGATTCGGTATTAACTTTTATATATAATTCATATACCTGCAATAGTAAAATGTTACAATAAGGATAATAAATGATATGAGAATGTATGTCAAGCCAGGAATATCGCAATTTCCTGGTTTTTTCAATGTTTTTGCATAGTAAATATTACCCAACTTTACATATAATCCCATAAATGCAAAATTATCTAATAATCTCCCCATCTGTCACGGTTGTGGCGTCTGTTACAACCGTATCAAACTGCCTAATATTGGGATTTGTGGCAGGGTTCAACAATGTATACAGTTGCGTTTCAGAAAGCTCTTCCTCTAAGGTAATAGTCGAAAAACGAGCAACTCCAAATATTACCCTATACACACCATGCACAACTCTTACATCAGATTCGGAAACTATATGTCTGTCGTCGTGCAGCGACGCCGGTATTAAAACATCACCTATAACAATATCCACCGAATCCTCCAGTACATACACATAATGCTCAGTTATCTCATTAACCTCTATCGGTACTTGTTTGAGCCCAAACTCATCATGAAGATGTACATGCAAATCATTATATCCATGAACATGCGTCAGCGGTATTCGCAAAAAACGCATAGTTGCAATGGCGGAAGTTGAAATTTGCAACCCGCGCGACATATAGTCTGCCGTTCTTATACTAACGTTTCTCTGGTTTAAGAAGTCCAGTACATTCCTTGTGCTGCGGAACACTACGCGGCTGTCTGTATGAAACGTCTCCATATGCACAATGCGCATTGTCATTGGCTCATATTCGCCGGTAGTTGCATTTTGTATATAAATGATACGGTCTGCGCCTTCCACAAAACCTGAAATCATGCTGTTTGGTATAAAGGCCACGATGTACCATGTGTTGGAAACCAATTTGAACACAGGATCCCCGGCTTCTACATCGCGAGCAGGCAAAAGCATTGCGTGATCTACCACGCGGCTTACATCGGCCCTGGCTAGGTCTCGCATGTTTTCCGGTGTAACAACGTCTTCATGCCCATCTACAATGTTAAACATTATTCCGCTTCTTGGGGCACTTATATTAACCGAGTTCATGTCGTAATGTGCCATTATCTGCCCGTACTGGCGGCTTATGTCGCTGCCGACAGCACCATAACTGTCGTCTATTCTTATTTGAAGCCTGGTAGCAATAAAGTTCTCTAAATTATTGTTGAGGGTATTTATGTCCGCAAGACTTAAAGTAGAAAAATGATGCATATTATTACTAATGGCATTGTGCAAGGAATTGTTTATCCGCTGTACTGCGGGGTCAGATTCTGCATAATGCCTGCGTTCATTTCGTAAAAGCAGTTCTTCTTCTAAGCTTCGTCTATCCGCAGCAATACGCCCAATAGCTTCTGCGTCTACAATGTTTGCCACAAGGTTACCGCGGCGCACCCTTTCTGTATTGGCAACAGCCCAAGAAACTTGGCCGTCTCTTGGCGCATAAACTGTATCTTCATACCTGACTATTATACCCATTACAGAACGCTGAACATCCCTGTTAACCATACGAACAGTCTCCACAGCAGTATTGGGAGTTAAAGCGGTATGAATAGACCGCACCATATATGTAACTACAAAAATAAAGAATAAGGCTGCAACCAACGCGACAGTAATAGGCATGGTTTTACGGCGCGCAGAACCCATTCTTATATTTATTGGCGGTAATGGATGATGTGAACTATGCGGCCTGTCCAACGGCCTGACCTTTTTTTGCGGACGGCTTGCGCGCGGTACGGGGCCTTTGTGCGGCGCAGGGCCTTTGCGCGGCATGGGGCCTTTGCGTACCGGAGGGCCTTTGCGTGGTGGAGGACCTTTGCGTGGTGGCATCTTGTTTCACCTACTTTACTTACTATACTGGAAGTGTGCATATGATTATACTCGTTTTTCTTATTTCATTCAAGGTGCTGTTCCTTGTGTTCCCCAACATCGTTCTTGCTGCGGCGCGGGAAGGGCTGCTATTGTGGCTTAATAATATTTTGCCTGCCCTGCTGCCATTTATGATTATAACAAATATGCTTGTGGAAATGGGATTTGCGCGTTTACTTGGCAATATTTTATCACCCGTAATGAGAAAAATTTTTCGTTTGCCGGGTACCGCCGGGTTCGCGCTTATTACGGGCCTTACGTCCGGATACCCTATTGGGGCAAAAGCTGTAGCAGATTTACATAAAAAAAATGAAGTGTCCACCTATGATGCACAACATTTATTGGCGTTTTGCAACAATGCCGGGCCGCTTTTTATGCTGGGCGTTGTTGGTATAGGGCTTTTTGGAAGTGCCGCTACGGGGTATGTACTGTGGGTAAGCCATGTGCTTTCTGCGTTAGTTTTGGGGATATTTTTAAGCCGGAAAATTTTATGCAAACAATTATCATGTGGTCCCAACCTTGGACCAACTGACACAGCACGTTTCGTACAGAACAATTTGCCGGGGGATGAAAAACGTGTTTTGACTCAACCTAATAACGGCCTTGGGGCAGCTTTGGGCGGCTCTGTAAAAAATGCTATGGAATCTATAACAGTAATTGGGGGTTTAGTGATATTTTTCAGTGCCGTTATGGCCGTACTTTGGGAAGTTGGATTGCCGCGTGAAGGAATAACAGCGGGATTACTTGCCGGGTTTATAGAAGTAACCGGCGGGGTACGCAAGATTTCTGAAGGAGGAATATCTATAAATAACCTTGCGTTTACGGCATTTTCTATTGCATTTGGCGGATTTTCTATACATATGCAGACATTTCATTTTATCGAAGGCACAGGAATAAAAGCGGCCCCTTATTTATTATGTAAAATACTGCATGGGCTTCTTGCCGCCGCAACAACAATTATTTTGGCAAGAATATTTGTGTAATCTAATGTTTTGCGATATTATGAATAAAAACAAAGGGGGACATCAATGTACAATATAATTTTAAACCCTGCCGCAGGTCGCGGGCTGGGAAAATCGTTGTATCTTCCAAACCTAGTAGAAATATTTGATAAGGCCAACTTGCAATACGAGATTCTAATAACCACCAAACAAAAAGACGCATATGAGTTTGCCAAAAACATCTGCGTTCATCAACCGGACAGCGAAGGGATTATCGGTATTGGCGGCGATGGAACAATGCAAGAAATTGTTGCGGGAATGGTGGATGCAAATGCGCATGGTAAAAAAATTCCGGTACCGCTGGCCCTTTTCCCCGGGGGTACCGGAAACGATTTTGCAATGACCATTGAAGGCGGCAAAGCCGCTATGCGGAAAAAGTACGAAAAAGACCCGAAAGCCGGAGCCAAAATTTTTGCAGAAAAATTGCGCCGCAGAAATTTACGTACAATTGACTTAATTACCGCCAATGATGAAGCATACCTTGTAGCCGGTAACATTGGCATAGACGCCCGTATTGTACACAACGCTACAGCTTTAAAATCAAGGTACGGCGGACAAGCATACCTGGCCGCCGCTTACAAAAGCATCATGCAGCACAAAAATATTCCTTTGGAAATATCGCTAAACAATGAAACAATTAAAAAAGATGTTACGTTAATTGCAATTTGCAACAATAGTACCTATGGCGGCGGCCTACACATTGCCCCTCCTGCCAAATATGACGACGGTAAAATAACATTGTGCATAGTAAACGGTATGAGCCGCTTAAAACTTGGAGTGTTGTTCCCTTCCCTTCTTATTAAAAAACATGTTCATCTGAAAGACATAAGCTTTGTAGAGTGTACGGAGTTGCGACTAACACTGCCCCCCGGCACAGAAACACTTTGCCTGGACGGCAATTTATTCCCCGTAGAAGGCGAAATTTACTTTAAAATATTACCAAGCGTACTGGATGTGTTCATATGAATCATTATTTTATAGAGAATCCATCGCTGTTAACAGACGAACGCGTATTAGAGCTTGAAATTTTCGATATGCACTTTAGATTTTTAGCCAATAATGGGTTATTTTCATGTGATAAGGTAGATGACGCATCCATTACCCTGCTAAAAAACATCCCTTCCCTTAAAGGGACGCTGCTTGACCTGGGATGCGGTTATGGCACACTTGGCATTGTACTTGGAAAAAAATACGGGGTAGAGCTGACAATGTCGGACATAAACAGCATAGCCCTTGATTACGCCGTAAAAAACGCAGAATTAAACCGTGTAAACGCCATTCCGGTCCATTCAGACAGTTTTGCAAATATAAAGGGCAAATTTGACAATATTGTGCTAAACCCGCCAATCCACGCAGGAAAAGAAACTATGTACCGAATGTATGGGGAATCTGCTAATCACCTAACGCCCGGTGGGGCATTGTACATTGTTATACAAAAAAAACACGGCGCGGAAAGCACTATAAAAAAATTAGGCGATATTTTCGCCCGGGTGGATGTATTGTATAAGAAAAAAGGGTGTTTTGTAGTGCGGGGTTGTGTATAAAAGGGCTGTCTCGTTAAACAAGAAAACGAGACAGCCCCTTTTCAATTTACATAATTAGTTCCAGGTTAGAGTTCCGCTAACAGGATGCAACCCGATACCTGTGTGGTCGGCAAAGGTAATTGTTCTGCTATGCCATGAATCAAACCAAATATTTGAGAAAGTAACCGTCCAATTTACACCGTTGGTTGATGTTGCCCACTGGCTGCCATGCCCTTGGATATACACCAAAATGGCACCGGTAAACCAATTAGTAAGATGATCGGTTGTAAAGTTTACAGTTGTGTCACGCCAGCCGCCGCCTCTGTCTGTGTGGCTGACATGTACGTTTCTTACCCATGAACCGGAAGGCATGGAAACCCAGCCGCCGCCGTGTCCGTGGTATTGGCCTGTTATTGTTACAGTTCTGGAATCTCTTGATGACCAGGTACCGGAAACATCACTTGCGTGTACTTGCAGTGAGGTTATGTTTCCAACATTAGAAATTTCTACACGCCATGTTCTGTTTGCTGTACCTGTTCCCGAAATGCGGCTTAAAGAGTGTGTATTTCCGTTAGGCAGCTGTACCCATACATGCTCTGCAAATTGGTTGGTTGTAACTTCCACAACCACAGAATTCCAGCCGGTATCCCACCAGTTTTGATGGCTCCATCTTGCTGTTGTCGGGCTTAGAATGGCTACATTTTGTACTTGAACGGTAACATTTTCTGTACGGGTTACCGCACCGGAAGTAGTATTTGTAGTATTTGCATATACCGTTACTGTCCCTGTGCGCCCCGGGTTAAACGTTACGGACCAATTTCGGGCAGTTGCTGTGGCAGTGCCGCTGCGTCTTGCGTCGCGGCGGTTACCGTCTGCATCAATTATCCACACATAATTCACATGCTGGTTTGTACGGATTGTAAATGTTGTACTGCCGCCGGAATCTACGGTACGCGGGCTTACCGATACACTTTGAATATGCGGCTCTATTGGGGGCACAAACGGTGCGGCCAAAGTTAGTTCATATTCTTGGGTTACTGCACCTGCAACCCTGTATTCGCGGTTTGCACTTACTTGTATTGTTTGTGCTGCCCAACGCTGCGGACGGAAATCAATTGTCCATGTGCGTGTTGTTTCTGTTCTTGCAGCTGTCTGCTCTTGGGCCCTGCGGAAACGTTCGCCGTCAAATTGCGCCCATACTTCATATGCACCAATTCCCGTTACAACGGTAAGCCTGACATAATTTTCGCGGATAGCTTCTGTTTCTGTAATGCTGTGTATTGCCATATTACCGGCCGGAGGGGGAAGCGGCGGTGGCGGTGTAAAAGGCTGAAGAAGAAGATTAAGCGGTGGCCCTACGCCCGGCTGAATTGTAGGCGGAGTAGTAGTAACCTGCTGTGTAGCCGCACCTGTTACGGTAATAGGAATATTTGCCATTGCAGCATCTGTTACGCTGTTTGTTTCACTGGCAACAACGGTAATGTTTTGTGTACGGTTTGGCCTGACAACTATCTGCCAGGTATTGGCAGATTGAAGAGTGCCTTGTACCCTTTCATTGTCAACTTCGACAAAAACATAATTGACCGCAGGTGTAGCTCTTACAGAAATTGTAATGGCTTGACCTTGGGTAACAGATGTCCTGTCCATGTTTAAAGATGTAATTGCCGCGCCTGTGCTTGCAATTACAACGGTTGGAAAGGCAAGAACCAGAATAAACGCGCTAATTACTGTGGCTAATAAATTACGCTTGTATTGTTTTAACAAGGGCAATCATCTCCTTTACATTTTAGATTTTGTTAGGAAAAGTGTTGTCTCCACCTAAATTTAGGTATATGATACCATAAATAGATGGTAGAAGTACATCACTTCTTCAAATTTTACAAATTATTTGATTTTCGTCAATAGAAAGGTAACAAATAATCATGAAAGAAACCAAGCCTTTGTTCATAGGTTTGTACGACACAAATCTTTTGGGCATACGATACCTGTCTTCCACATTAAAAACCCACGGATACGATTCACAACTAATTTTTCTCAAAACCTTCAATTCCTATTCAGTAAATGAGCCAACAGAAACAGAGTATGAGTTACTTTACAAAACTGTTAAGGAACTAAACCCGAGTTACATTGGAATTAGCATAATGTGTTCTTTTTACGTTTCTATAGCCAAACGCATTGCTGCCGATTTAAAAAAAATGACAGACGCTAAAATAATCATAGGCGGTGCGTATGCAACCCTGTTCCCGGAAAAATGCCTGGAAATGGCGGACATTATCTGCCGCGGCGAAGCGGAAGACGCCATTGTGGAGTTTACCAACGCCATTGAGGCAGGCAAACCGTTCGGCCACATTGCCAACATTGGTACAAAATCCCCCGACGGCACAAATGTAGTAAACGAAATCCGCCCGTTGGAAGCTGATTTAAGTAAATTACCACCGCCGGATTTTGGCGGGGAAAATATGTATTACATTAACAACGACCGCATAGTAAAAGGCGACCCCCAAGCCCGCAGCCACAGTTACGAACTTACAACAAGCCGGGGCTGCCCCAACAAATGTTCATACTGCTCTACCGGGTCTATCCGAAATTTGTACAGGGGCAAGGGGCCGTTTATCCGCCAGCGCAGCGTAGAAGATGTTATGGCAGAGCTGTTAGATGTGAAAAAGAAAAACCCGGGCTTGCAAAAATTGCGCTTTTGGGACGAAATTTTCCCATGGAACAGGGAATGGGTGTTGGAATTTGCAAAAGAATACAAGGCTAATATTGGCCTGCCCTTTGAAGCATGGGGGCACCCCCGCATCACTTCCGACCCGGTTTGTATAAAAGCCATGGTAGACGCGGGCCTTTCCAAAATGGTAGTTGGCATACAAAGCGGCTGCCCAACCGTCCGCAAAGACATTTATATGCGCAACGAAACCCAGGAGCAAATTTACAAATGCGCCAATGCCCTGGCGGAAGGCAAAGTCCCCCTTGTAATTTACGATTTTATTTTGGGGCACCCCTTCGAAACTTCCGATGATTTAAAAGAGACATTAGAACTTTGCCGCAAGCTTGCAAAGCCATTCCGCTTGCAATTGCACGGCTTAAGCTTTTTGCCCGGTACGCCGATAGAAGAAATTGCAGTAGAGCGCGGAGTAAGGACATGGGAAGAAATACACGCAGAGCAATCGCGCCCGTTAAGGGAACAATACCATTCTATGGCCTGGTGGCGGCAAGGCCACGGTGCCCAGGATAACGAAAAAATTTACTGGTACTCCTTAATTTATTTGACCCAGTTCCCTTCCGGGGAAAGGATTATCCGCCGGGCGTTAAAAAGCGAAAAGCTAAAGCAAAACCCCAAAATGCTGCTGCAGCTGCACAAACTGTACAACTACCGTGTACAATTTGAAATGGGAACGCGAAAGCTAAAATTCATTGTCAAAAAAATGTTTAAAGGGATATAAAGCGCGCTTGCACAGAGGGAATACCCCCTGATATCACACTCGCGGATGTGATATCAGGGGGTAGATTTTTTCTTCCAGCCACTTTGCCACGCCGTCATTTTCATTGGACTCGCAAACAAAATCCGCAGCGGCCTTAACTTCATCTATGGCATTGGCCACAGCTACGCCAATGCCACAGTTTTTAAGCATTTCTATATCGTTGATGTCATCGCCAAAAGCTATAACATCTGCAGGGGTTAGGCCAAAATATGCTGAAACTTCCTTCACACCTTGGTATTTACAGGCCAGCTTGTTCATTACCATAAGCAGCCAGCCTTCGCCCAATATGGCATTAAAATTATCCGTTAACATGGACTGAATGGCTTTTAAGCTTGCCATGCCATCTGCATTATTTTTGCTTTCAGCCGGGTTTGTAATGTTTCCGATGCTAAACAACATTTTATCCGCAGGCATGTCGGGAAGGTCTGTAAAGTCTGTGCGCACGTTTGCCCAATCCGGCGCAGGTATTTCAAAATTTGCGTAAAGCATATCGTTAATTTCCACAGAAATATACATTTCCGGGTATTGGGCCGCTGTCTTTTGTAAAATATCTACTGCAACTTTGTTTGGAATGCTAAAACTGCAAAAGTGGTTGTCCCCTACATAAATTACCGCTCCGTTATGCAAAATTGCAGCATCTGCGTTAATGGCCCCGATGTAATCCTTCGCAACACGTTTTGGCCTGGCCGTAGCAATTACGATTTTTACACCATTTTCTTGCAAACGGCGAAAAGTATCTATGGTGTACCGGGAAATTGTTTTGTCGTTTCGCAACAAAGTGCTGTCCAGGTCAGTGACGATCATTTTCACAATAGTTGACCCTTTACGAAATTGAAAACAATATTTCTTGACCGTCGCATTTAGCTACATAATCGCCCTTGCAGCCCTCGACGGTTACATATCCGTTTTCGTCGGAAACAAATTCCGTTTCATTCATCCACCATTCGTCTTTAATTTTTTTATGAAGAGCGTTGAAAACGGGCTTAGGGTCGCTGTTTTTATCCAACAGCCCGGAAGGCGCGTTTAGCCATAGGCCGTCCATAAAACTCCACCATGTAATGGATTCTACCAGCGGGTGGGCAAACAGTGTTTCGTAATGGGTTACCGTCTCTTCTGCCTGGCGGGCTTCGCCCTCTGGTGTACTTGGCCAGGAATCCACCTGCCAGTCGTTTAGGTCAACTATGTGGCGAGGCATTATTTCCCCGGAAATAAGTGTGGTTTCCGTAAAATGAAGCGGTAAATTAAAGCGTGAGAATCTTTCCAGAATTTCCTGGGTTTTGTCCACGCCCCAGTAACCCTGGTGCATATGGGATTGGATTCCTATGGCGTCTATTTCCAAACCGGATTCCAACAGGCCTTCCACTAAAATGTCATAAGCCTCCGATGTTTCGAAGTCGTTTATAAGCAATATAGCGTTTTTATTTGCATTCCGCGCTTCGTGAAAAAGCTCGCGGATAAGCTTAATGCGGCCTTTTTCCTTGCACAGACGGGTCATAGCGTTGTCGTAACGGTTGAACAGGGGCATTATTACGGCCTCGTTTATTACATCCCACATGTCTATCAAACCCGCGAAATTGCTTACGTCACGGTTAATGCGGTCTAATTGTGTTTTTAACACGTCCGCGTTTGACATATCCATCAGCCAAGGGGCGCATACCGTATGCCAGCATAAGGGGTGTCCTTTTAATGTCATGCCGCGGTCTTTCAAGTATTTTGCCGCGGCGGTCATTCTGACCGTATCCGGGCTGCCCTGCTGCGGCTCGAAACGCCCCCAATAAAACGGTAATGTAACAAAATTCATCAACTCTGCCATATGGTTGTAGCGTTTCTCCGCGGCGGCAGCTTCTTCCGGGGGCATTTCGCCGTTTACATAGGGCAGCGTGCTAAACTCTGAACAGCCAAACAGAAATTTGTGCCTAAGCTGCCTTACCGTTACTTTTTTGCCTTTCTCACCTACTTGGATGGTCTGTGTGCCTTTTCTGTGGTTAAACATGATTTACCTCCTAATTATTTTTCACGCCATTTTTCCAGCGTGGCATGTTTGAATGGTGAAAAATTTCCGTTATCCAGTGCATTGCGTATTTCAGCCATTAAGTTGTTAAAAAAGTGTAAATTGTGGATTACGCACAGGCGCATGGCAAGCATTTCTTTTGCTTTAAACAGGTGCCGGATGTACGCGCGGCTGTGGTTTTGGCAGGCCTGGCAGCCGCATTCGGAATCTATGGGTGCGTCGTCCAATTCGTATTTTGCGTTGAACAAATTAAGTTTACCACGGCTTGTATAGACATGGCCGTGCCGCCCGTTGCGGGCAGGCAGCACACAATCGAAAAAGTCTACGCCCCGCTCTACGGCTTCCAGTAAATTTTCCGGTGTGCCAACGCCCATTAAATATGTGGGCTTATTTTGTGGCAGGTGTGGCACGGTAACGTCCAAAATGCGGTACATTTCTTCGTGGCTTTCCCCAACCGCAAGGCCGCCCAGGGCGTAGCCGTCCAGCTCAATTTCAGACAGTTCCTTGGCGTGTTCAATGCGAATATCATCGTATACGCCGCCCTGGTTAATGCCAAACAACATCTGCCGCGGGTTTATTGTATCTTCCTGCGCGTTAATCAGTTTCATCCTGTCTATACAGCGGTGAAGCCAGCGTGTTGTACGGTTTACAGAGTCCGCAATATACTTCCGCTCTGCCGGGTGGGGCGGGCATTCGTCAAAAGCCATGGCAATTGTAGAAGCCAAGGCAGATTGTATGTCCATACTTTCTTCCGGGCCCATAAAAATTTTTCGCCCGTCTATGTGGGAAGAAAAATACACGCCTTCTTCCTTAATTCTGCGCATTGCCGCTAGAGAAAACACCTGAAAACCCCCGGAGTCCGTTAAAATAGGGCCGTTCCAGTTCATAAATTTTTGCAGCCCGCCAAGTTTCCTTACAACCCTGTCCCCGGGCCGAAGGTGCAAATGATAAGTATTGCACAACGCCACCTGGCAGTTAACATCCCGTAAATCCTGGGCCGAAAGCGCGCCTTTTATGGCGGCCGCAGTGGCCACATTCATAAAAACCGGGGTTTCTATTACGCCGTGGGGCGTTTGAAAAGTAGCCCGTTTTGCACGGCCTTCTATTTTTTTGATTGTATACAAGGTTACATCCCTCTCATTTTGTGGTATTCTTAGTCTACAAGAATCTTGAAATATGTCAATGTGGGGTGAGTTTAGCATGTACCACAACAGAAAACTACTGTACTCAGATTCCGGTAAGGGCCATTCATCAATTAAATTAGGGTGGATTTCCGCCGCCATTGGCCTGTTAGGTGCCGGTATTACAATTTATAGCCGCTATACCACTTGGAGACTTCAACAGGAATTTTATTTTTTATGGTACGATGTTCCTTCTTTACCATCCATTATCGTCCCGTTGGCCATTAGCATACTAACAATTATTCTGGCTGCTATTGCAGCAATTACTATAAGCAAGCATGAAATGCACATTTATGATAACAAAATCGAAGGTTACGGAAATACATTTTGGGGATTATGGGCACACAAATTTGTACTTGAATACGATGATGTAATATCTGTAAAAAAACGCAAATGGGGGCTGTCCATCCGGTCAAAAATGGGACGATACAGCATATTTATCCATGACCCCGCAACATGTACCGACATAATACAAAATTATCTTAAGGAGCCGAAATAATGACATCACTAATCGCAACTGCCGCCTTTGGGCTGGAATCAGTAGTTAAACGCCAGGTTCAGGAACTGGGCTACACGGACATTAAATGTGTAGACAACCGCGTGGAATTTACCCCAACAAACTTATTTGAAGGAATAGCTCGCGCCAATTTATGGTTGCGCAGCGCGGACCGTGTCCAGCTAAAACTTGGCGAATTCCCCGCCACTACCTTTGACGACTTATTCGAGCAGACAAAAGCACTGCCCTGGGAGGAGTGGATTCCCGTTGACGGTAAATTTACCGTAACAGGCAAGTCTGTACGTTCCGGTTTATTTAGTGTACCGGACGTTCAGGCAATTGTAAAAAAGGCTGTAGTGGAAAAGTTAAAGCAAAAGTACAATGTTTCCTGGTTCCCGGAATCCGGCGCAGAGTACACCATTCAAGTGGCGTTGCTGAAAGACATCGCCACGCTGACCATAGACACCACCGGCGTTGGCAACGGCTTGCACAAACGTGGTTACCGTGAAAAATCCAACGATGCCCCCATGAAGGAAGCTATGGCGGCGGCATTAATCGATCTTGCCCGCTACAACGGCAAAAAGACATTCCTGGACCCATGCTGCGGTTCCGGCACATTGCCAATTGAAGCTGCACTTTTGGCCAAAAATATCGCACCGGGGCTGTCCCGCGGCTTTGTGTCGGAGAAATGGGAGCAAATACCTAAATCCGTATGGAAAGAAGCCCGTTCCGCCGCGTACGCCGCCATAAAAACAGATTTCGAGCCGCAAATATTCGCCGCGGATATCGACCCGGCAGCCGTAGAGCTTGCAAAAGCAAACGCGGAGCTTGCAGGCGTAGACGACTGCATACATTTCGAGGTACGCGCCGTAAAAGACACCGTTTTGCCTGCAGAAACAGGCGTGGCTATCATCAACCCACCATATGGCGAACGCCTTGGCAAAATAAAGGAAGCGGAACGGCTGTACGCAGAGCTTGGCAAGTTGTTTAACTCCACAAAATGGAACGTGTACGTTATTACACCGGATGAATTTTTTGAACATTCCTACCAAAAAAAAGCCCGCGCAAAGCGCAAGCTTTTTAACGGCATGATCAAAACCGATTACTACCAGTATTTTGTATAGGAAGTGATGCTATGCCTAAAGGCAATGTAACTTCTCATGGCAAACAACGCATACGAAAGCGCGTTGGGGTACCTTCAAAAGCTGCGGACAAGCTTGCAGACACAGTATACAACCACGGATTCCGAAAAGAAGATACAACAGGTAAGCTAAGAGATTATCTTACATGGCTGTACCATAAAAATAATGGGTCCAAGGAAATCCGCCTTTACATTGACAAGGTGTATTTGTTTGCGAACGGTGTTTTGGTGACAGTTCTTGAGTTACCCCCCTGGCACCGCAAAGAGGTACAAAAATTGCACACGAAAAAAAATAAGGAAAAGTGATTCTAATGTCCTACAAACTCACAGTTAAAGCCTGCTACATAGGCACTATTTGTCAAGCGATTATTACGAATTTAACCGCACTGTTGTTCATACCGCTTGCAGAGCAATTTGGCCTTTCGTTCAGGCAATTAGGCGCGCTGGTTATGGTTAATTTTGCGGTACAGGTATCGATTTCCCTTATTTTTGGCACAATTGTAGACAAATTTGGATTCAGGCGGTTTATAGTGGCGGGCCACGCGCTGGCCGTTATCGGCATGGCTTGGTTTGCCTCTGCCAATATACTGCCCATTCCCCCGTACATTACCCTTATGACGGGGACGGTTGTTTTCGCCATAGCCGCAGGCTTTCAGGAATTGCTGCTTAGCCCAATTTTGAACTCCATTCCCACAGACGAAAAATCTTCTGCCATGAGCATTATGCACGCCTTTTACTGCTTTGGCTTTTTGGCCGTTGCCCTTATAACCACCCTGCTTTTAGCTATTCTTGGGCGGGAAGCGTGGCCCATAATAACTTTATTTTGGCTGTTGGTTCCCCTGTTAAATGTAATTCTTTTCGCCATTTGCCCTATGGCAAAACCGCTGCCTGCAGAACGGCAAAGTTCTGCGGTGAAGGTATTCACCCAACCGTTGTTTATTGTGCTGGTTATTTTGATTTTCTTCGCCGGTTCTTCGGAAATAACATTTGCCCAGTGGATGTCTGCCTACTTAGAGGAAGTTATTGGGCTGCCAAAAGTTGTGGGCGATATAGCCGGGGTTAGCATGTTTGCCGCAATGATGGGAATCTGCCGTATAGGATATGGCATTTTGAAGCGGAAAGACGCAAAATGGCTGCCGAGCCAGGCACGCCTAATGCAAATTGGCGGCGTCTTCGCCCTTGCCAGCTACTTTATAATGGCAGCCACCAGTAACCCCATTTTAGCTTTGCTGGCCTGCGCCCTTTGCGGACTTGGCGTTGGGCTTTTGTGGCCCGGGGCATTGTCTTTGGCCGTAGACGCCTTCCCAAAAGCCGGAACGTGGATGTTTGCAATTTTAGCCGCCGGGGGCAGCATTGGCGGTGCCGCCGGGCCATATATATTTGGCGCAATTGCCGATAACGCCGGGCTGCGTACCGGTTTTATGCTAACGGCGGCGTTCCCGGTTGGTGCGGTGCTGTGCCTGTGGGCGTATCATAGGTTTAGGAAAAACGCAAACACATAAGTTGTTATACAACTGACGGCTCCACCAGCAAATCACCGCTGTCAAACCGTGCAAAACCAAGTTTATCCCATGGCAGCGTAGGTGTTAGCCCAAGAATGAGCTCTGCCATACTTTGCCCTGTAGATGGGGCCATCATAAACCCATGGCCGGAAAAACCGGCCGCTACATACAGTCCATTAACACCCGGTATTTGATCATAAATTGGATGCTTATCCGGCGACATATTATAAAGACCTGCCCATTGTCTAAGCATACGCAGGTTTTTTAATGCAGGCACTACTTTTGTAATGGTTTGTGCCATTGCAACAGGGAAGCTGCTGTCTGCGGTAATGCGCAAATCCCGGGGCTGGTTGGGGCAGTTACGTCCCATTATAAACGAACCGTGCGGCGTTTGCTGACAATAAAAATTCAGCGAAAAACTCATTAACATTGGTTCCAAAACGCGCTCTACCGGTTCTGTGACCAAAATATTGTGACGTTCGGAATACAGCGGCAATTCGTATCCCACCATTGACGCAACTTTTTGCGAATATCCGCCGGCGGCAATAATAACTGTATCGGTTGCTATATTGCCCTTATCGGTAGAAACTCCGGTTACTCTGTCCCCGTCGCGAAAAATGTCCGTTACAGATGTGTTTGTATAAATTATGCCACCCAACCCTGTAAATGCATCTGCAAACGCTTTAGTGGTGTGAAATGGATTCAAGTGCCCGTCTTTATGATAAAACGCCGCCCCAAGCAGCCCATCGGTTTCAACAATAGGTGCAAGTTCCCGGGCTTCGGCAGGTGAGAGCAACCTGGAATTTATGCCAAGGCTGTTCTGCAAAGCTATATTCTCTTTAGTTTGCGCCAATTCATTTTCTGTAGACACAAGCAGCATGTACCCGCCTTGGTGAAATTCCAAATCAACGGAGTTTTGCCCCAAGCCCTCAAACTCGTCCATGGCAGTTTCAAAAAAATCGCAGGAAAATTTGGTCATAATGCAGTTTAGCGGCGATCCCCACTGCTGCCTAATGCCCGCACCGCACCGGCCCGTTGCACCGGATGCAAGGTAATCCCGCTCTATTATTACAACATTTTTTGCCCCCAGCTTATGCAAAAAATAACCAATGGAAACGCCGGAAATACCGCCGCCGATAATTACAATATTTGCGGTTTTGTTAATCATCTAACATGCTCCTTCCACTGCATTGCAGCCGTCATCCGGGTCTTCTTCATACGCGGCAATTTCGCCAAGCTTCATACTTTTAACACTTGGCCTGAAATTGGCCGGTACAAGTTCCGCAACCGGCACCCCCATAGCACGTGAAAGTTCGTTCATTACAATTGGTATGCAATTTCTGCCCTGGCATTGGCCCATGCCAAGCCTGGTCATGCGCTTTAACTCGTCTACGGAGTTATGACCCTGGGCGATAAATTCGCGGATATCTTTAACTGTCAAATCGTTGCAGCGGCATACGATACCGGAATCGGCATCATTCTGACTTATTAGCCCAATATTGCGCACTGTTTTTATTAAGTGCTTGTCCACGGCCACAGCCACAACCGTCACCTTGTTTTTTGGCCGTATCACCTGCACAACCTCGGCATCGGCTACATACTGCCCGGCACGGTCAAGAGCCCGGACAATTTGTCCCGCTTCCGGCACCGGCACAAACTCATACGGCAGGCGGATAAGTGCCTTTGCATCCGAATATGCCGCGTCTACAGTCATTATGGCAAGCCCGGGGCACTTTGTCATGCAAAGAATACAACCCGTGCATTTGTCGTTATCTATTTCGGGGCGGTCGTTAATATCTGTAAAAGGCAATATTGCGCCGCGGGGGCAGGCCGTAGCACATGGATCACACGGGATAGACTGATAACATTCAATTATGGCAACCGGACCCAAAGAAAGCCGCTTTTCACATGGGAAAATGGCATCTATGTCTGCCTGTGCCGGTACTCCAGTTTTAGTTAACACAAAATAACCTCCAAATTGTTTTATATCGTTACCCGGGAAATCCCGGCTTGTATGCGCTCACCCATTTGTCCGCGGCGCAGCGCATCCAATTGTTTGCGGCATTCCTGCTTTTTTGCTTCCAGGTCAATTATGCCAAAGCCAAGCTGCGTTGCCGCGCAAAGCCCGGCCAGCCTGCCAGCCACCATTGCAGCAGATGCTTCTTCTATTCCGCCCACATCCCCGGCAATAAAAATATTATCTATTGACGTACGCATATTTTCGTCCCTAAAAGGTACATATCCGCCCAATGCCGGTACAAATTGCATTCTACACCCGGCCTGCCACAACAGTTCCGACAGCGGCGAAAGGCCTATTGCAATACACAAAGCGTCTGCCCGGAACACCTTTTCCGTACCGGCAATGCCCTGCCACTTACTGTCAATTTCCCATAGTGTAACAGATTCCAACGTTCTGTCTCCGTCTGCGCGTTTAACTGTGTGGGACGTTAAAATTGGCACCCCCATGCGCGCAAGCTTAGACGCATGAACCAAGTACCCGCCTATCTTGGGGCCGCCTTCGGCAACGGCCAAAACCTCTACACCGGCCTGAAGCAGCTGGTAGCTTACAATAAGCCCGATATTGCCCGCGCCAAGCATCACAACGCGCTGAGCGGGCTTAATTCCAAATTGGTTCATTAAGGTTTGGATTGCCCCTGCACCAAATATGCCGGGCAAATCATTACCGGGGAACGGTAAGCTCCGCTCCCCTGCGCCGGTAGCAACTACCACAGCCCGGGGGTTTATTTTCTCGTACCTGCCGTTTATTTCTGCAGTCCAAATCCCGTCGTCATAGGCTGCCAGCACGGTAGAATTTAATTGCACATTAACAGTAGGCCCCAACTTCTCCAACAAAATATCCGAAATAACAAAACCCCTGTACGATGCGTACTGCTCTTCCGAGCCAAAAAACATATGTGTTTGTTTCAAAAGCTGCCCGCCGGGAACATGACTGCGTTCCAACAGCAATACACTTGCCCCGGCATCCCCCGCCTGCGCCGCGGCAGAAAGCCCTGCCGGGCCTGCACCTACAACAAGTAAATCTGTATGAATCATATTAGATGCCCCTTATCTTGTTGGGTTTCTACAACCATTCCGTCTTGCACAAGTTCGACACATACTTTGACATTAGCTTCACCGTCAACCACCATCATACAGGACGAACAATTGCCGATGGCACAATAAAGCCCCCTTGGTCTTTTGTCGTTTTGGCTGTGTGCCAATGTTCGAACGCCCGCCGCATGTAATGCTGCAGCTATTGTTTCGCCTTTGTATGCAGAAATTACGGCTCCGTCGAATGCAAAATTTATTTGTGCCCCACGTTGAAAATTAAGTATTGGATGTTCTGTAATTCGCATGAAATACCTCCATATTTAGTCGCAAAGCAAAGTATAGTTTGAGTCCATTCCGCTGCAATCTTCAACTCGCATAACCAGCGTTATTTCCCGGTTATCAAACTTAGGAAGCATAAAATTAACCGCCGGGCCCTGAAGGTTCTTGTTTGCCTGTACCGCCTCAAATTCCCATGTATAAATCTCATGTTCCATATCGCCGGATTTTACCAGTACTGTCATTATGCCGCCGGGGATTTCGTCATAGGTATCATTCAGCACCCACAGTTCCGGGTTAAAATTCTCGCCGCTTTCCCAGCGGAATTTTGGTATGCGGGCACTGGCCAGCACCGGGCGGCAAGATTCTGCCACCGCGTAAAGGGCGGGCTTGGGTATTGCAGGCCAGCTAAGCAGGCTGTTACCCGCCGCTGTTGGCCAAGGCTCGTTGTAACACCAGTTAAGTGCCATGGAGCACCGTGGTTTTTGCCTGCGGGCCTCTTCGTATATGCATTTGTATCCTTGACATTGCAAAATTTCGCCGCCCCGCACAATCTCCTCCAACGAGGTTGTTTTGCCGAAGTATTCCTCTATCATTGGCACATCCAGCCATGTGTCCAGCCCAACCCAGGCATTGTACGCATGGTGGGACTCCCATACGCCGCCGGGTTTTGGCGGGTAAAGTTCATCTTCGGGGATGAAAGTTTTCAGATATTCCACAGGGGAAGGGCCGCCGCAGCCAAACTCTGTGTAAGCCGTGTTTCGCGCCTTTGGCATTACTTGAAGTACTTCTTCGCCGGTGCGCTGGCGGAACATGTAATGCCCGTGTCCCATGCCCATTACAGGGGAAGTCATAAGGTATGGGCGGGTTGGGTCCAGATCGTAGCAATTGCGGTTTAACAGGCGCAACGCCAGGGATTGATCCGTCATACCGGACCAGCTGTTAAACAGCTCATTTCCGCCGCACCACATGACAATGCTTGGGTGGCTGCGCAAATTCTTGATTATAGATTTAGATTCTGCGTCAAGCACGGCCATGTATTCTTTACCGGCTACGTAATTATTGCACGACAGCGGAAACTCTTGCCACAGCATAATGCCCAATTCATCGCAAATTTCGAAAAAGTCGTCTTTATTGTTAATTCCCCCACCCCATATCCGAAGCAGGTTAAAGTGTGAATATTTTGCGTGTTCCACAAGGACGCGATAATCTTCGCGGGTAACCGTGCCCGGGAAAATATCCGGCGGAACCCAGTTGGAACCCTTCGCAAATATTTTACGGTTGTTAATTTCCAGAGTTATCGGCGACGGGTTGCAGGACATTGGAAAAGTCATCGGCTCATTCCATGCGCCGTCGTACATTACAAGGGCCACTTTTCTAAACCCGGCTTTAGATTCCTTGTAGTCCAGCAAGTTGCCGCCGGAGTCATATATTTCCACGGTTGAGGTGTATAGGGTTGGCTCGCCATGGCCGTTTGGCCACCATAGTTTAGGGTTTTGTAATTCCCATTCCAATACCGCTTTGCTACCCAATGGCGGTATCTCCTTTTCAGCCACGCAATTGCCGGTATGGTCTGTCAATTTCCATTTGACCAATGCAGATGTGCTAAGCTCCACCTCTACTGTAATTTCTGCCGCGTCAAGACTGTCATTAAGCGTATAAAACAGCTCTGCGTCACGGATATGCACATTACTCCGCACCTGCAAAAATGTATCCTTCCATATGCCCAGCGGGATAAGCCGCGGGTGCCAATCCCAGCCGTAGCTGTAGGCGGGCTTGCAGGTTTGATCCGCTTCGGCTCGGGTATCCGGCTGAGCGTTTTCGCTTTTTGGTGCGGGGAAAACGATTATCTCCAACAAATTGTCATCGGTTAGCATATCGGTCATATCAATTTCAAAGGGTGTAAACATGCCTTCGTAGGCGTTGATTGTTTTGCCGTTTAACCTTGCAAAATATTCATAATCCACGCCGCCGCATACAAAAAACACACGTTCATTTTTTTCGCGATTCGGTGGCGTAAAATGAGTGGAATATGTCCAGTAACAATCTTCCATCCACTTGTAGGCTTTAAAATTTTCTCCATAGTAATGGGGCGGCCAATTTTTAGCCTTTGCCCAGTCTGTTTGTACCGCGCCCGGAACGGTTGCAGGGACGGTTTCTGCAGGTCTTACGTTTAAGGAACTGCTGTGCCCCACATTCCATGAGAGCATGTAATTTTTTCTCATTTGTATTCACCGGCCATTTCTATTTTTTTTATTTTTTGCTGGGGTATGTTTCCTTGGTACCAGCTTTTGCGGTTTAGCCCTTACAACCCTTGGCGGGCGTATCAATGCTTTTGGGTCGTGGCCGATTAAGTCTTTGCGCCCGGTTTTTAACAGCGCGGCTTTTACAATTTCGTAGTTAGCGGGCAGCCGGTATTGTATCAATGCCCGTTGGGTGGTTTTTTCACGCTGGCTTTTGGGGACAAACACTTTTGTCATGGTGCGCGGGTCCAGCCCGGTGTAGTACATGCATGTGGATAGGGTCCCGGGTGTAGGGTAAAAGTCCTGCACCTGCTCCGGCTTGTGGCCAACGCTTTGCAGATATTCCGCCAATTCAATGGCTTCGTCCAGGCCGCAGCCCGGGTGGCTGGACATTAGGTACGGTACCAGGTACTGGTCTTTGCCCAGCCGCTTGTTTACCTCTTCGAACTTTACAGCAAATTTTTTATACTCGTCAAAACTCGGCTTGCCCATAGTGGCCAAAACCTTGTCGGACACATGTTCCGGGGCAACTTTCAACCTGCCGCTTATATGGTGGGCGCATAATTCCTGCAAAAACTTCTCCCCTTTTGGGTCGTGCAGCAGGTAGTCGTACCGTATGCCGGAGCGGACGAACACCTTTTTTATTTTTGGCAGTTCCCGCAAAGATTTTAGCAATTTCAAGTAATCTTCGTGGTCGCAGCGCAGGTTTTTGCATGGGGTTGGGGTTAGGCACTGCCGCTTACAAGGTTTGGCGTCTTCCCTACCCCACCTGCCGCAGGAGGGCGCACGGAAGTTAGCCGTTGGCCCGCCAACATCGTGGATATACCCTTTAAAAGCCGGGTCGTGTGTAAAATTTATGGCCTCGGCGACTATTGATTTATGGCTGCGGACTTGTATCATCCTGCCTTGGTGGAAGCTTAGGGCGCAAAAATTACAGGCCCCAAAGCAGCCTCGGTTACTTATTATGCTAAATTTCACTTCTTCTATTGCAGGGACACCGCCCAAACCTTCGTACATTGGGTGATAATCCCGCCGGTACGGCAGGGCATAAACCCGGTCAAGTTCCTGGGTGGTTAAGGGGTTAGCGGGTTTGTTTTGCACCACGTATACGTTGCCATAGCTTTCTACCAAGGTTTTGGCGGTTAGGTAATCTGTGTTTTCGTATTGAAGCATGTAACTTCTCGCGTATTCTTTTTTAGACTCCGGTGCGGGTTCTTTTATGGACTTGAACGTCGGCAGAATAACCGGCTCGTGTAAATTGGAAATGTCCTTTGTCTTAAAAACCGTACCCGCAATAAAAGTAATATCTTGGGCTTGCAACCCGCTTTCCAAAGCCTCAGCAATTTCTACAATTTGATTTTCACCCATGCCATACACCAATAAATCCGCAGCAGAGTCCAGCAAAATAGAACGGCGCACGGCATTGTCCCAATAATCGTAATGGCCAAGCCTGCGCAAACTGGCTTCCAACCCGCCGATAATTATTGGGGTATTTTTGTAAACCTCGCGGATTTTATTGCAATACACAATTGTAGCGCGGTTTGGTCGTTTACCCAGCTGCCCACCCGGGGAATACGCGTCCGTTTTACGCTTGTGCAACGATACGGAATAATGGTTGACCATGGAATCTATATTGCCGCCGGTTACCAAAAAAGCCAGCTTAGGCTCGCCAAACCTACAGAAATCCGCCGTTGTTTTCCAATCCGGCTGAGGTAGAATTGCCACCGTGTAGCCGCGGGATTCCAGCACCCGGGCGATAATGCTCGCGCCGAAAGACGGATGATCTACATACGCGTCGCCTGTTACAAATACAAAATCAACCTGGCCTATGTCTTTTATTTCATCTGCGGTTGTCGGTAAAAATGCCATTGTATGTCCGCCTTCTTCATCATTCCATTTTCAACTGGTCGGATTTTCTTACCAGTTGAAATTTGTTTATACCTAACATAAATATCTCCTCGGGAATTCCACCCGCACTGTCTTCTTCGGGTCTACAACCTGGCAAATCCTTACATCGCCAACCAATGAAACCAACATAACCGCGTCTTCGGCAGTAAGCCCACGTTCCATTGTCAAAAACTTTACCATATTTACAACAGCTGTATCTGCAGCAATGTCTAAATCCTCATCAGAAAATAGTGTCATCACGTGCGTATCACTCATTATCATAGGCAGCGGCATGGTCTTTCACCTTCCTTAGGGGCCACGCCAATAACGCCAACCATTTTGTTAAGGGGCAGATGTATGGAATCGGAATAATGTGCCACGTTGCCCTTAATAGGCACGATTTTTATCACGCTGTTCTGCAAAACAGAACCCATTACGCCCATGCTCTTACCACAAAGCACAATGCCTTCATCGGCAACATCTATCTTGTTAATTTTAACGGAAAGAACATCCCCTACTTCTGCGCCGTTTATATAGACAGGCCCTGTTGCAGGGTTTACCCGGCTCCAGTCAAGCCCGTCAAAGCCGCCGTCGACAGTCTTCATTTGCCCGTGTAAAGCATCCCATGTTTCAAACTTAAGCTGTGTCCCCGGCTCGATGCAGGCGACAGGCTTGTTTTGCGCGCTCATGGCGTAAATTACATTTTCCCTTGAAATTATTAGCACATACATCGCTCCCTTCCTTTTTCGCAATTATAACGCATGTAGCATGGTGTGTATATGAAACTTAAAAATATTCGGAATAATTTCGCGCACATGTTAAACCAAAATTAAAATGCTGCGTATATTATTAAACAGACACTTGACAGCGCGCTAATGTTAAATTATTATTTAACAACGTCAAGTAAATTCAATTTATATCTAAGGAGGCATTTATGGGCTTAATCTTCAAAACACTTAGCAAGCATCACCAACGCTACAAAGGATTTTTGGTATTTTACTTATTCCTGGCCCTTGTAATTTCTGTGGCAACTGTAATAGGGACACGTATCACAGGTGACATGGCGCAGGCGGCATTGGATTTTGACACCGCCACTCTTTTACAATTTTTAGGCATAATTACCGGCCTTATGGTAATCCGTGTTGTTGCGTCCGGCGCGTCCGCTTTACTTTTGGGGCGGTTTGCGGGCCGCGCGGGTTATCGCTTCCGCGACAACTTCGCAAAATATTTTTTACAAAAACCATTTGCAAAATTCGAAGGGGTAAACAGCGGCGAGTCCCTTTCCGTTTACGCCAACGATTTACCGGCGGCAGTAGAACTGGTTTCCAACGGCGGTTTACGGTTTATGGCCGACATTATCAGTTTGGTAGTAACGTTTGTATACATGCTAACCCTTACCCCTTTCCTTACGCTAATATTTTTCGCATCGTTTCCTGTCTTGGCAGCTATGCAAATCGCTTTGGCAATTCCAATCCAAAAAAAGCAGATAAAGCGATCGGAAGCACGGGCAGAGCTTACAGCGGTTGTAAACGATTCCTTGCAAAACACATCCACAATCGCAGCCTACTCCTTGGAAGAGGTTATGAAAAAACGTTGTACAACTTCCCTGGAAAACGTTGTTGCCGCAACAAAAGGCTATGCGTCGTCACTTTTACCGTTGGTAATGGCCGGACAAATCGCTTCATTAACGCCACTGCTTATTGTAATTGCCATTGCAGCCAACAGAGTAATAGGCGGAACCATGAATGTGGCGGAGTTTGTAGCATTTCTTAGCCTGGCAGGCGAAGCGGGAAGTTGGCTGGCCATGCTTAGCCAAAGGCAGAACAATATACAAACAGCGGCAGCAGGCGCGAAACGGCTTATGGACACAATGGACGGCGAAGAAGAAGATTTTTCAAGCGGTAAGTCATTGGCCATAAATGGCGGCCATGCAATTGCCGCCGCCAATTTGTCATTTGCTTATCCTGAACGTAAAAACGGCGAAAATCATGTTAGTGAGGGCGAATCAGAGACCTCTGCCGAGACAGAAATCCCCCTTGCTCTGGACAACGTATCCTTCCAAATAAACAAAGGCTCCCGCGTTGCCTTTGTCGGCGGAAGCGGCAGCGGGAAAAGTACCGTGCTAAAGCTATTGTTGGGCTTGTACCAGCCACAATCCGGTAGCTTGTCGGTTATGGATACGGATATCAGCGATATTTCGCTGGAATCTTTACGCGGTACATTTGCCTATGTACCCCAAGACAGCTTCCTTTTCCCGGAATCTATTGGGGCAAACATAACCGGCGACGAAGTACCCACAGATATGCAAAGGCTTGAAAAAGCCTGTAAAGACGCAGGCATTTTGGAGTTTATATTAAACTTACCGGATAAATTTAACGCGGTTTTAAGTGAATCTGCAGAAAATATCTCCGGCGGACAAAAGCAGCGTATCGCGCTGGCAAGGGCATTTTACCGCAACGCGCCAATCATTCTTTTTGACGAAGCGACATCGGCCCTGGATCCATCTACGGAAGCGGCGGTGCTGAAAAGTTTTGACGCATTGGGCCCGGATACCACCGTTGTACTGGTATCCCACCGCGTTAAGCCAATATCTTTCTGCGATACAATTATTGTTATGGACAACGGTAAAATTGCCGCCATTGGCAGCCATGACCAATTGCTAAACACATGTCCGGTTTACAAAAACTTATTCGATTCACAAACCAGGGCTGGTCATTCGCCTGACAGCGAACTGCTCGCCCATGCAACCAGGGAGGTGTCCGTATGACAGACCGTCAATATTTTTTCCGTACTTTCCGCTATGTACGCCCATATATGGTGTTTTATGTTATTGGAATATTTATTTACAGTGCCCAGGCGTTTTTTGGTCCCTTTATAAACGCTATTTTCATGGGCAGGGTTATGGAAGGTATCTTGGCCATGGATTTTTCCATCGTAATTAGTGCAGTGGTGTTTATAGTAACTGTGATGGTGTCGTACATGGTAATAATGGGCATTGGGGTTTACATCTATGTAGTAGTCATTGCCTTGGGTATACGAAATATGAGCCTTCACCTGTTCCGTGCGTTTATGAAATCCAGCATAGAAAACCAAAAGCACTCCGGTGAGGGTATTGCCGCCCTTAACACGGATATTACGACGGCTTCCGGCATTTTTACCGATGCTCTTAATGCTTTCCTAAACCCCCTTATCGCCATTGTACTTGCCAGTATAACGGTGTTTATTATCGACTGGCGAATGGGAATTGGATCGTTAATTGTTGGTGCAATTGTTTTTGTTTTGCAATCCCGTTTTGCCGCACCCCTTGCCAAGCTTGGCAAAGAGCGGCTGGAAGCCAACGCGGACTCCGTAAAGGCTATGTCCAATATTTTTGCAGGCGCGCTAACAATAAGGGCCTTCGGCAGGCAGCGACAGGCACTTGTATCTTTCGACCGTGAAACAGGCAAGCTTAGAAAAATCGATTTTAAGCAAGCATTTATAGGTATGTGGCAGGATATTTTCACCACCGTACAAGGCTGGCTTTCCCTAGTGCTGGTATTCGCTTTTGGCGGCTGGCTGGTGGCCAACGGCCAAATGGAGCTGCCCCAGCTTATGATTATTTTGCCACTGGCAAGTACCGTAGGCGGCGCAATGTCTAATATTGGCGCGGCATACGCCGGTTTACAGCCGCCAATTGTTGCGGCAAAGCGTATTTTTGACGTAATTGACGCCGTGCCGGACTTGGATAAGCCAAAAGTACGCAATTCCGTAAAATGGGACGGCAATTACACAATTAACCTTAGCAAACTATACTTCGCATACAAAGACGCGGATAAAGACGCCCTTAAAAATATCGACCTGACTATTGGCGAAAACCAAATGGTGGCTTTTGTAGGGGAATCCGGCAGCGGAAAATCTACTTTCCTGCGGCTGTTGATTGGAATGTATGAGCGGAATGGCTTAAACATGGAAATTGGCAACCTGCCATTTACTTCCGGCAATTTGGACGAGTGGCGCAACCATTTTTCGTACGTAGACCAAAGCTGTAAGCTTTTTGATATGTCCATAGCGGAGAATATCGCAATGGGCAAGCAAGGCAACGCCACAGAAGAGGAAATTACCGCCGCCGCAAAACGTGCCTTTGCAGATGAGTTTATAACCGCTCTGCCGGATGGGTATGCTACACAATGCGGCGAAAAAGGCGCAAGTTTATCCGGCGGGCAAAAACAACGGATTGCTATAGCCCGGGCACTGTGCCATAAAGCACAAGTGCTTGTGTTTGACGAAGCGACTTCTGCCCTGGACCCGGAAAGTGAAAAATACGTAATGCAGACCATCGAAAGTCTGCGCAAAGACCATACAATCCTTATTACAACCCATAATTTGCATAATATCAGAAACGCTGATAAAATTGTGGTAATGGACAACGGCAACATAGCCGAAGTTGGCACCCATGACGAGTTGGTTAGCAAAGGCGGAGTTTATAAGCGGCTGTTAGACGAACAAAACTCGGCCTGACAGAAAGAGCGGCGGGGTTTGGGGTATGACCCTCAGCGAAGCTGAGTGGCGCGAATGCGCCAGGCCACTCGGCCAGCAAGCGAAGCTTGCGTGAGGGCATAGCCCCATTCAGAGGAGGAACAGAATGCGGTATAAAATATACTACGAACCCATGTATGAAAATGAGTGCCTTTTCATGCTGAGGTACATTATCAACGGCAAATCCTTAAAAACAGACCGTGACGACATGATAAAAAGGCGCGGCACCAGATATAAATCTATTGTCACCCGGTACTTTAAGAAGGCCATTGCCCTGGAGGATTATGTACGCAAAAATCTTAAATATGACATTCCCGGCTACAAAGAAACGAGCAAACAAATGGCAGACTTTTTGTTTATGGAAAATGAAGGCCGAGACTATATATTTGCCGACATTATATTTGCCTACCACCAACATAAGCAAAGAGGGATTGACAACAAAGAGTTTAATTTCATATTCACAATTGATGGTGATTGCTATACAAAACACTTTGGCGATAATCCTGACCCTTTGCCTGTAATTGAGCCAAATAAGGAATTTTTCATGTTACTGGATGAATGTAGCGCGTCCTACGAAGATAAGCTGAACGCCATAAGGCTTTACTATAAATTCGAATTATACTGCGAATATTTTGCCGCATTGGTTAGCCATGTTAAGTTGCTGATACAAGAGAGTTGGCCAACCCCAAACGATGAAGTTACCGCTTTTATGAACAGTCTTGCGATCCGCTTTGACAATGAAGGTGAAAAATATTTTTTGGATAATTTTAATGTGGGCTCATTGGATGACGATATATTGCATGTATACCCCAGTTTGTACCGGGTTAATTCCCTTTCAATTTGGGCGACGTATTATACAGACATATCCGTATTTTTCAGCCTGTACATTGCCGACATACTTGAGTTTGTCAAAAACACTGACGATAACACTTCACAAGCGGAGTCATTCTTAAAATGCCTGTCCGACAACACAAAGCTGAATATCTTAAAGCTGCTTAAAGACGGCCCAATGTACGGTAGCCAACTTGCAGAAAAACTTGAGTGTACAAGCGCGAATATTTCCCATCACATGAACGCACTTATATCCCTGGATTTGATAACCATAGAAAAGCAAAACAACCGGGTATATTTTAATTTAAACAGCAAAAATGTCATCCGCTACCTGGACGACGCGAAAGGTTTATTTTCATAAAGTTGTTGACAAGCTGTAAAACTTGTGTAACAATTCCAGCGTTAGTATTACAATTTCATAATTACAAAACGATGGTGCGCATAGAAATATGCGATAATAGGGAATCAGGTTGGAATCCTGAACAGTCCTGCTGCCGTATTGACCAGCAAATTTCACGTTTGGTAATGCCAAACAGTCATTGAGCAATTGCTTGAGAAGGCGAAATTTTGCGCTTTAACTAAGTCTGAGTCGGAATACCTGCCTCGTTTTCAGCGGTTATTTTCTTACAATAACCGCTGCCGTAGTTGACCCCACAGAGCATGGGGCGGTATGGTTATTGTAGGTTTGCGGCTTTACGCTGTATTTTTACTATACAATATTCTCCCGTCTTATATGCGTGGTTTCGCTATAAGGCGGGATTTTTTAGTTAACAAACAACTTTGGGAGGAAGACAAATGCTAGGAAAAGGTTATGTACATGTGTACACAGGTAACGGAAAAGGTAAGACAACGGCAATGCTTGGGCTTTCCCTGCGGGCTGCCGGGGCGGGGCTTAACGTCTACATCGGGCAATTTATTAAAAGCATGGCGTACAGCGAAGTTAACGCAATTAAGTCCGGCTTGCCAAACATTGAAATTGAGCAGTATGGCGATGGGTGTATGATTACGCGCGGGCCTTCACCCCAGGACATCATGTGCGCAGAAGCAGGAATAGACAAAGCAATGCAGGCAATGCTTTCCGGCAAGTATAACGTAATTGCACTGGATGAAATTAACGTGGCTGTACATCTTGGAGTTGTAAAGCTGAAAGATGCGCTGGAGTTAATTGCAAAAAAACCGCATGGCGTGGAATTAATATTGACAGGCAGATACGCACCGCCGGAAATTGTTGCCCTGGCAGATGTAGTTTCTGAAATTGTTGACATCAAACATTATTATTTTGCAGGTGTTATGGCGCGAGACGGCATAGAACGATGAAAATTTTTATTTCCGGAGGGTGTAAAAACGGTAAATCGTTTTATGCACAGCATTTAGCAAAAAAGCAGCATAGCGGCGGCGGCTTGTACTACGTGGCCACAATGGCATCTACAGACGGCGAAGATGACCGGCGTATTGCCAGACACCAAGCAGACCGGGATGGCTGGGGGTTTGAAACTGTCGAGCAGTACTATGACATCGAAAATATTTTAACAATTTGCGACCATCGTGGTTCTTTTCTACTGGATAGTTTAACTGCTCTTTTAGCAAACGAAATGTTTCTTCCGGATGGAAGCATTAATCAGGATGCTGCGAAAATAATTGCAGACGGGCTGATGCGCATTTTGAACAAAGTGGAAAATATCGTAATTGTGTCGGATTACATTTACAGCGACGCATTTATTTATGAGCCACTAACAGAAAAATACAGAGAGTCTCTTGCATTTTTGGATCAATTAACTGCTAAGTGTTGCGATGCTGTGCTGGAAATTACAAGCACACAGGTTGTCATTCACAAAGGCGGGGGTGGGACGTTTGATACGATATGCTAAGGGGTTTTACATGTCACTGGGTATGTTTTGCGCCATTCCACTGCCCTTTCATATATGGGATGAAAAGCTGACGGCCATAATGGTTGCAAGCTTTCCGCTGGTTGGGTTGGTTATTGGTTTGCTTTGGTGGCTTGTTACAGCGGCGGTAATTTTCTTAAACTTGCCGCTTTTGTTAACCGCCGCGATACTCGCATTTGCACCGTTTATTATCGCGGGGTTTATACACTTAGACGGGTACATGGACACAAGCGACGCCTTATTGTCTTACCGCGATTTAGAAGGCAGGCTGCGGATACTAAAAGACCCGAATGTGGGCGCGTTTGCGGTAATAATGACGGTGATTTTGCTTACATTGCAATTTACAGCAATGCATTCAGTAGCAGAATATAGCAGATACCTTGGGCTTATTCCGGCAATAACTGTTGTCTCGCGGTGCTGTTCTGCCTTTTCAATTTTCGCATTGCGGCACCACCGTGAAAGTAATTACACACCGTTGCTTGCCCAAAACATTGGTGCATCTCACAAGCTTTTTATTGTATTTGTTGCTTGCGGGGCAATTATCTTTTCGGCTTTGTACGCGGGTGTTAGTGGGATTATCACTGTTGCGGCAGTGGTCTTGGGGTATTCGCTTGCTATGCGCAAAGCATTTAAAGGGTTTAACGGCGTATCCGGGGATTTGTTGGGGTACGCCTTAGTAATAGGCGAAGTATGCGGGCTTATTACTCTGGCAATTATAAACGGGAGGTGAAGAATGACTTTAATTATTGGCGGTGCGTATCAAGGGAAACTGGCATACGCGCAAACACGCTTTGATGTGCCAAGCGGCCAAATTTTTTATTGCAGCGAAGAAGACATTGCCATACCCAATTGTAAAACTGTCATATACGGGTTAGACCGTTGGATTTTGGCGTTAATTCGCAAAAATATAAGCATAGCCGCAGAAGTTAAGCTGTTTATGGAGCAAAGTAAAAACGCCGTTGTTATTTGCAACGATATTTCCTGCGGTGTTGTCCCTACTGACCCTGTTATGCGGAAATGGCGGGAAGAAACAGGACGCGCCCTGGGTGTATTGGCACAAAATGCCGATGAGGTTATTCGTTTGTTTTGCGGCATTCCAACAAAGCTAAAGTGAGGTGAGCCGTGAATATACACCTAATCCGGCATGGTAAGACAATTGCCAACGAGCAAAAGCTGTATTGCGGCAAAACCGATTTACCTCTGTCTGACAATGGGGTTGAAGAAATTTTAAGCATAAAAGGAATATACCCGCAATATGTAGATTTATTTTTCACAAGCCCTCTTTTGCGGGCAGTACAGACACTTGAACATATTTATGGGAACGTAGACAATGTAAGTTTGTCCGGCATGGAAGAATACCACTTTGGCCAATTTGAAATGAAGAGCTACGAGCAGTTAAAAAATGACGCCGGTTATCAAGCATGGATAACCGATGGTACCGGACATATACCTTGCCCCGGCGGTGAAAGCAGGCAAGAATTTACGCACCGTGTACTGAGATGTTATGGTTTGTTAATTGAAGAGTATCTACATGTAAATTCTGTGGTACTGATTAGCCACGGCGGGGTAATAACAACAATAATGGAACATTTATTCCCCAGTAAACATCACTTTTACGAATGGCAGCCCAAACCCGGGCGCGGGTATACGATTTCGTATTTTTCAAAAGATAATTGTACTTATAAAAAAATATAGGAGAGACAGAAATGAAAAAAACTTTCGGCATTTTTATAATGATTGCCGTTTTGGCAATTGTGTTTACTGCTTGCATACAAACCGGCCAAGAACCTGCGGCAGAGCCCTTACCGGTTATTATCTACGACCGTGAAGGCTTCCCCGTAACACTACCGTCACAGTTAGACAGAATCATTTCTATCGGCCCTTCTAACACGGAAGTTCTTGTGGAACTGGGCTTTGGCGGCCAAGTTATTGCCACGGATACATTTTCCGGAAATGTACCGGGCATACAGCCTGGTATTTCAATTTTCAATATGATGGCCCTGGACTTGGAACATATCATTTACCTAAACCCGGACATCGTTTTTGTAACAGGCATGACAAGGGTTGCCGGCGACAATGACCCGTTAAGCGTAGTTTCCGACATGGGCATTACCGTAATTTACATGCCATCCAGTGCCAGCATTGCTGACATAAAAAAAGACATTATGTTTATGGCAACTGTGGTAGACGAGTTGGACAAAGGCAACGCGCTTGTTGCAAATATGAGCAGCCAGCTTGACCGCATCCGCACAATTGGCAAAACAATTACCGACAAAAGAACCGTGTACTTTGAAATATCTCCTGCTCCGCACCTGGTAAGCTTTGGAGCAGGCACATTCTTACACGAAATGATTGAACTTGTAGGCGCAATAAACATTTTAGGGGAACAATCCGGCTGGATTGCCGTCTCTGATGAATTTATTTTGGAAGCAAACCCGGACGTAATTTTGACTTCCGTAAATTTCATAGACAACCCGATTGGAGACATTGTAGACAGGCCCGGCTGGGACGTTGTTACAGCGGTGCAAAACAATGATGTATTTATAATTTGTACAGACTCCAGCAACCGCCCAAGCCACAATATAATTCGAGCTTTAATGGAAATTGCCGAAGCTGTGTATCCGGGTAAATTTTTACGGAACGGGGTGTAAAATTGCCTGCAAAAAAACTTACAATTATGGCCTTATTTATCGCAATTTCTTTCATCGGCTCTAACATAACCGTGTTTGGTACAATTGCGTTTGATTCATTACCGGCTTTTTTGGCCGCGTTATTGCTTGGCCCTTGGTACGGTGCGGCAATAGGCTTTTTAGGGCACATATTTACCGCACTGACTTCCGGGTTTCCCCTTAGTATTCCGCTGCATATGGTTATTGCTGCCGGTATGGCCGGTACTATGCTGGGGTTTGGCTTTTCTTATCGCGCACTTACCGGCAAAATCCCGGAAAAGTATAACTTGACCGTGACAGGCGTAATTGGCATAATACTAAACTCGCCCGTAACATTGGCATTATCTGTGTTCGCTTTGGCGGCAATGGCCGGTAGAGAGGCCGCCTTGGGGCTTATTATACTGCTTCCGTTTCTTACCGTTACATCGGCTGTTAATGTAGCTGTGGCAATCGCGTTATTTTTAGTGTTGCGAAAGGTTTGGTGGAAAGTATGAGCGCGCATACAAGACGGGATTTGACCATCCTTCCAATGGGGAACAATTGCTTGGTAATTGCCTGTGACACTTGCGGTGCCGTAGGAATTAAAAGCGGCGATATTCTAAAAATTTCACCCCGGTATGCCGCAAAATTTACGGCGCGGGTTGCCCTAACGGAAGTAATGTGCGCCGGGGCAACGCCAACAGTTGTAATAAATGGCGTATCATGCGAAATGAGCCCAACCGGGATGGAAACCATAAAGGGAATAAATGACGAAATTGAAAACACAGGCCTTTCGGACATTATTCTGACAGGGTCTACGGAAGAAAATTTCCCCACCTGTATGACTGCGATGGCAATAACAGTTATCGGAACCGCACCTGTACAGGGGTTGAAATTTGATAATGCAGCTACGGGTGACCGGCTTGTTTTGTTCGGAAGCCCAAAGGTAGGCACGGAAGTAGATTTAGATGAGAAGGGATTTTATCCGGAGATTAAAATGCTGCAAAAACTGCCCGGTGTAAAAGAAATTGTCCCCGCAGGTTCCAAAGGTATAGCTTCTGAAGTTAGCACTTTGGCAGCATTAAGTAAAGTAACATACAAGCTGTATGAAACCGGGATTGACTATAATAAATCTGCCGGCCCGGCTACATGCCTGATTGTTTTATGCAGCAAACCCACAGTTAAACAAATACTAAATTTTTGCCCCGGGGCAATATGTATAGGAGAAATTTAATGAAATTTGCGGCATCATACAGCGGCGGAAAAGAAAGCGTGTTTGCCATCTATGAAGCAATAAAACAAGGACACAAACCGGAATTGTTGATTACAACTTATAACAGGGACAAAAATCGTTCCCACTTTCACGGCATACCACAGCCTTTGCTTGAAAGAGTATCCGAATCTTTGGGCATACCGCTAATGCTGGTAAAAACAAGCGGAGAAGAATACACTTCAAATTTTGAAAAGGCCCTGGCACACGCTAAAAATATAGGAATAGAGGCCTGTGTTTTTGGGGATATTGACATTGAAGGGCACATACAGTGGTGCAGTGAACGCTGCGAAAATGTGGGACTAATACCCATGTTCCCCTTGCTGGGAAGAGAACGCATAAACGTAGTATATGACTTTATAGATTTGGGGTTTACCGCAAATATCACAACTGTAAATACTACTTTTTTTACGGCTATCTTCCTTGGTAAGCAGCTGACAAAAGAAACCGCGGCCCAAATAGCTGCCCAAGGTGCGGACATATGCGGAGAAAATGGCGAATATCATACGTTCGTCTCTGATGGGCCAATATTTAGGCACCCGGTACCATTTACGTTTGGGGATAAAATTACGCAAGGCGATTATGCAATTTTGCCTTTGTCATAAAACCACCCCCTGATATCATGTTCGCGGGTGTGATATCAGGGGGTAGAATTTATTTTACGAAATGGCGGTTTAAGGAAGCAAAGCCCTTGCCGAATTGAAAGTTGTACGCTTTACCGAACGTGGAATTGAATGAACTTACCGCTGCAATAGGCACTTAATAAACATGCAGCAATTTGTAATATTTACCGTCGAAAATGTTAAGACCCCCATAAAACCGGCATTCTGCCGGGCCTGTGGGGGTTTTTATGTGCAAAAATATGACATATATGTCCCCAGTATTGCATTAAATATTAGTGTATACTTGCAAAAAACGGAATGTAATGGTTCAAGTGGCAAAAAATATCATTAAAACAATAACCAATGATAAAGACAGGCATAAAGCTGCAGTGTTGTACGAAAAATATCGTGGCTTTATGTTCAAAACAGCTATGCAATATATTGGTGACAAAC
>JGI20163J15578_10000069_pt1 | contig 38233 bp, 35 predicted proteins | sample TergutCu122P1_FD_15578 | JGI IMG/M metagenome (IMG submission 15578)
TATTAAGGACGGGTGCGTCTTAGGTATATCCTTTGGCGTAGGGGTGAAGTCAACCATCCCATCAATATTCCCCCATTCCAAGGTGGGAGGCTTTAAGCCACCTGTACCACTGGGGAGGAATAAGCGTAGACACATATCAACCGACAGAGTGGATATGTGGCGGTCTCTGTACCGTACGCAAGCTCGGTATTTCAATGCCGAGTAGTTGACTATATTGAAGCAATGTATTGAGAACGGAATAGATGTTATTGCAATTGATGAAAAGTACAGTGACATGTATAAGCAGGGATTGTATAAAGCCCAGACGGGGGATGGTGATGAACAGCTTAGAGAAGTGTTTATGTGGAGTCAAAGGCTGTTGGATGAGAAATTGAGTTTTTTGGAAAGTACGTTAATGTGTATTCGGGCGGAAAAAGACTTAAAAGGTAGTGAAGAAAAAAGTGAAAAATAAGCAGATTTTTATGACTTGTTTGTGCTTTGAGCGAAGAGAAAAGGATGGAAAATTTATGAAAATTTTAGTCACAGGCGGAGCAGGATACATCGGAAGTCATACTTGTGTTGAATTGCTGAATCAAGGTTACCAGATTGTGGTGGTGGATAACCTGTCTAATTCCAGTAAGGAGTCTTTGAAACGGGTGGAGGAGATAACAGGGAAGGAGATTCCATTCTATCAGGTGGACTTGTTGGATAGGAAGGCCTTGGAAAAGGTGTTTGAAGAGAATCAGATTGATTCTGTGATTCATTTTGCAGGATTAAAGGCAGTGGGGGAATCGGTTGAGAAATCGTTGGAATATTATCACAACAACATTACAGGAACATTAATCTTATGTGAAGTGATGAGAAAATATGAAGTGAAAGACATTGTCTTCAGTTCTTCGGCAACGGTGTACGGGAATCCTGCTTTTAACCCAATTACGGAAGACTGCCCAAAGGGGGAAATTACCAATCCTTATGGGCATACCAAATCTATGTTGGAGCAGATATTAATGGATCTACAACAATCGGATTCACAGTGGAATGTGGTAATTCTTCGATATTTTAATCCTATTGGAGCTCATGAAAGTGGCAGGATAGGAGAAGACCCTAAGGGCATTCCTAACAATCTCTTGCCTTATATTGCTCAGGTGGCAGTGGGTAGGCTAGAGTGTTTGGGAGTGTTTGGAGATGATTATGATACTCCTGATGGAACAGGAGTAAGGGATTATATTCATGTGGTGGATCTGGCCATAGGTCATGTGAAAGCCATTGAGAAGTTGAAGGATAAAGAAGGGGTGAGTATCTATAACCTAGGGACAGGAGTAGGCTATTCTGTTATGGATGTGGTGAAGGCTTTTGAGAAGGCTAGTGGTGTCCCGATTCAATATCAGATCAAACCAAGACGCTCTGGGGATATTGCAACCTGCTATGCGGATCCAACCAAGGCAAAAGGGGAGCTAGGCTGGGAGGCTAAGCGAGGGCTGCTGAAGATGTGTGAAGATTCTTGGCGTTGGCAGTCGGGGAATCCTGAGGGGTATGTGTAGCGCAAGTGGATTACAATTTCAGACCGTATCTAAGAGTTTGCCCTTAGATACGGTCTGAAACTGTGATTGAGACAGCTATCACTCTCACGGGTACAGGATGTTGATACTCCTTGAACCAACCAGCAACAGCGAGTGTTCAAGGAGGTTCCTTTTCACGGAAGAAAAAGGTCAAAAATAAGAAAATTTCATATTGAAGTTTAAAGATAAATATGATAGTATAGTAATGTTGCTAAAAAAACACCTGTGAGGATACTTTTTAGGTGCCTAAGTTCTGCCAGATAGCGTACTTTGAACACTTTGTTGTTAAGGAGTTGGGCTAGAGGGCAAAACCGGTTTGAAAAGGAAGGAATCACAGGGATGAAAAAGGGTACTGGTGGAGGAACAGCTACAGCGATGTGTGCTAGAGAGTTCCAGTAAGTACTCAAAAACCAAATGGAGGAAGTAAACATGAGTGTTATTTCAATGAAACAGCTTTTAGAAGCAGGTGTTCACTTTGGACACCAAACCAGAAGATGGAACCCCAAGATGGCTCCATACATTTACACCGAGAGAAATGGAATCTACATTATTGACCTGCAAAAGTCAGTGGGAATGGTGGATGATGCCTACAATGCAATCTCTGACATTATTGCAGATGGTGGAACCATTCTATTTGTGGGAACCAAGAAGCAAGCTCAAGATGCCATTAAAGCAGAGGCGGAACGTTGTGGTATGTTCTACGTGAACGAGAGATGGTTGGGAGGAATGTTAACCAACTTTAAGACCATTCAAAGTCGTGTACGTCGTTTAAAAGAGCTAGAGAGAATGGAAGAAGATGGAACCTTTGATGTTCTGCCAAAGAAAGAAGTTATTGCTCTGAAGAAGGAATGGGCAAAGCTAGAGAGAAACCTTGGCGGGATTAAAGAGATGAAGAAGGTACCAGATGTTATCTTTGTTGTGGATCCTAAAAAAGAACGTATCTGTATTCAAGAAGCTCATACCTTAAACATTCCATTAGTAGGGATTGCAGACACCAACTGTGACCCAGAAGAGTTGGATTATGTAATTCCAGGAAATGACGATGCCATCAGAGCAGTGAAACTAATTGTTTCTACGATGGCAGATGCTGTAATCGAAGCAAGGCAAGGATTTGCTACAGGTGAAGCAGCAGACGACTATGATGATGAATACGAAGATGATTATGAAGAAGACGTAGAAGAAACAGTGGAGGTGTAAAAGATGGCAGTAACAGCAGGATTAGTTAAAGAATTAAGAGAATTAACAGGCGCAGGCATGATGGATTGCAAGAAGGCCTTGACCGAGACCAATGGCAATATAGATGAAGCAATTGAGTACCTAAGAAAACATGGCCAAGCAAAAGCCGAGAAGAAGGCAGGAAGAATTGCTGCTGAAGGATTGGTCAATGTTGTAGTTCTAGGTGATGGCACAGGGGCCATTGTGGAAGTTAACTCAGAAACAGACTTTGTAGCCAAGAATCAAGAGTTTAGAGACTTTGTAGATGGAGTGTCTAGACAAGTGCTTAGCACAGAAGTAAGTGACGTTGAGGTTTTTGTTACAGAGCCATGGATTGATGATTCTTCCAAGTCTGTGAAGGATGTATTGGTAGAGAAGATTGCCACTATCGGTGAGAATATTAACATTAGAAGATTTGAGAAAATCGTTACTGAAGGTGCTGTGGTTGCCTACATTCACGGTGGCGGTAGAATTGGCGTTTTATTAGAAGCCGCTACTGACGTGGTAAACGATGACATAAAAGTGGCTCTTAAAAATGTAGCCATGCAGATTGCAGCCATGAGTCCAAAGTATGTATCTAGAGATGAAGTTTCTCAGGAATACATTGATCGTGAAACAGATATTCTGAAAGCACAAGCCATGTTAGAGAATCCAGAAAAACCAGAACATATCATTGAGAAGATGATTATTGGACGTTTGAATAAGGATTTAAGAGAAGTGTGCTTGTTGGATCAGACTTATGTACAAGACAGTGACCTAACCGTTGCCAAGTACGTTGAGAAAGTAGCCAAGGAAAATGGCGCCAATCTTTCAGTTGAGAAATTCATCCGCTATGAAACAGGGGAAGGAATTGAGAAGAAAGAAGAGGACTTTGCAGCAGAGGTTGCGGCGCAGTTGGCGTAGGGAAAACCTTGGTTTTAGTACAACTACTCAATAGATAAAATTAATACACGGCTGTGGGATGCTCCCACAGCCGTAATTTATTTACCTGTCTAGACATGCAGGATTTTGTAATATCAATTGCGCAAGCTGGCTTGCAAGCAGTTGGTATTAAAAAATCCTATATGGCGCTCAGCCATAACGAAAAAACGAAGTTTTTGAGTTTTGTCTAGACCTGTCTAGACATGCAGGATTTTGTAATATCAACTGCGCAAGCTGGCTTGCAAGCAGTTGGTATTACATCAAATGAGGATTCTGTATCTGCAGATGGTAGATGGTTCGATGATGCCCCATGGAATTCACATTGTTCACTTCGATTTCAATCTGACTACCAAAGAAATGTCCTGGTGGTATTCTCACATTAATCAATATGGGGCCACTATCGGCTCTCACTCCTGGAAACAGTAAAATATCTGTTTGATATTCTTGGCTCCAGGCAGACACAACAAAATCATTAGTTCGCAGATATTCTGAAATTTCCTCAGAAATCAAGATGGACAGAATATCCCTTTCGCTATCATAAGGGAAGATGGTGATGAATTCTTCATTGTCCCTTACGTAATCAATCTCATCCTCATCTTGAATATCCACGATGAGGGTTTCGATGAAGTCTGTTCCCATGTTAAGGGTAGCCGCTAAAGTATCCATCAGATCCGTTCCCAAGGTAAGCTCATTGGCCAGGAATTCAAAGCCGTAGGTCTCGATGAGGGTGGGTTCTGTAGAGAACAAGTTGGTTCCTAATCCTAAGCGATTGCCATAAATCTCTACTCCCAAGGCAGCCAATGTAGTTGGGAACATGTCTAGGGTGGAGAATTCTCTGGTTAGGTTAGGGTCTTCTACCTCTATGGGAGCATTGATGACACTGACAAAGGTTCTTCTTGTATAATCATAAGGAACATGTGCAACAAAGTATCTATCCATGGTTAAATGGTCACCAGAGATAATAATGGTGGTGTTTTCGAAGAAATCTTGCTCTTTTATCCAATTAACAAATTCGTACACCTGTCTACTGCCACATCGAAATACATTGGCCATCTGATTGTCATGGTAAGTGGGGCAGTATTCGCAAACCCAACCATGAGGGAAATGGGTATCTACGGTAAGCATGGTCAGATGGAAGGGTTCATCCTTGTCTGCCAGATCCAGAAGTTTATCTCGGCCAATATTAAAGAGTCGCCAATCTTCAAAGCCCCACCAAACTCGGTGGCCATAAGGAATCAGACCGTTGTCATGGGCGTAATAGTAATCCCAGAAGGTAAAATCTCCATGGTTAGAGTAGAACAGTTGGCGACCACCAAAAACAGCATCGGAGCCAATGAGTAGTGCTTGATAGTACCCTTCTTCCTCTAGGATTCTTCCTAAGGTTAAGATTTCAGGGAAGAAGCTGTCTTGCTGGTACATGGCATTCCTTGGCACGTTGATGTTCAGTGGCAATCCTGAGGTTTGAGAAAACATCCCTGCAATGGTCCAAGCACCGCCTGGTAAGACCTGGGCTCCATTGATAAAAGGAGAGTCTCCAGAAAAGTCTTCATGGTCATGAGCAAGCTGGGTTAACTCTGGGATGGCATTAAAAGACATGGCTCCACCGTTGTCGTAGTCTGTGAAGGTAACTTCTGTGGACTCTACAAAAATATAAATTAAGTTTCTCTTCTCATCTGGGAAAGTCAATGGGGTATGCTGAGGAATCACGTAAGTATCTCCTACAAACTCTGAGACGATCGCCTGTCTCTCAATATGTTCCACAATCTCTAGCTGTTCTACCGTGTCTACTGCAGTAATGGCAAAAATAGTTAATCCAGCACCAGCAAAAAGAAGAGAACACAAGGTGAAAAATAGCCTTCTCTTAAAGGTTAAGATTAAACAGGTCGTCACAACAAGAAGTACCACCGCAGAAAGAGGAATAGTGGCTCGCAGTCCAGAGTTAATAATCTCAGCACTGGTTCCTCCAAGCTCATGACGAGCCTTGAAAGTCAACTGTTCCATGTTTAGGTCTGGCCAAGTGTGATGCATCCAGCTGATGCCTCGATTGAAGAGGACTCCAAAAGTAGCAATGAACGTTACTAGAGCCAATAGGAATGCTTTACATGCAAAAGAGACCCACTTAATCACATGATCCATAGGGCCTTTGGTTCTGATTTGCTCCACTTTTTCTATTCTACGTTTTCTCAGTTCTTTACGCTTTTTGCGCTTTTTGTGAGCTTTAATCAGCCAAATGGGGAGGATAATTGTCCTGGTTTTTCTAGTGCTTTTGCTTGGCACTTGAATATTCCCGGCAACTCCTCCTGTACTCACTGTAAGCTCTGTTGTATCCTTGGTAAGCTTCTCTTCGCTTTTAGTAAGCTTTACTGTATTCTCAGTAAGCTTCTCTTCGCTTTTAGTAAGCTTTACTGTATTCTCAGTAAGCTTTTCTTCGCTTTTAGTAAGCTTTACTGTATTCTCAGTAAGCTTTTCTTCGCTTTTAGTAAGCTTTACTGTATTTTCAGTAAGCTTTTCTTCGCTATTATCAAGCTCGTCTGTGTTGCTGGCAAGCTTCACTGAATTCTCGGTAAGTTTTCCTTCATTTTTAATAAGCTTTTTTGTTTTGTTGACAAGCTTTTCTGTGATTTCTGTAAACTTTGCTGTAAGTAGATTTGCTTTTTCTTGTATCTTTTTTATCATAATCTTGTGGGCTCTGCCCGATGTTCCTTTCCACTTACACTCCCTTTTTATATTCTAACAAAAATCTCTGCAAAGTCAATCCAATAAAATATAATTTTTGTCGGGGGGACCACAGTCTAATAAAATATAATTTTTGTCGCGAACCAATAAAATGTAATTTTTGTGGCGAGTGAAAAATAAACAGTTTACAAAAAAAGCGCATCACATGGATGTATAGAGATGGATTTCCTCCATGGTATCCTGGTAGATGATTTTGAACTCATCAAAGAGAGATTGGATATCGCCTTCTTCTTTCAAGGCAGCGTCTAGTGATGTGGCTATCTGATATAAGGCAGTTAAACTAAGATTCCCACTAGTGCCTTTGATGGTGTGCGCGTTGTGGTGTGCTTCTGCCAGGTTGTTGTTGATGATATTTGTGGATAGTGACTCATAGTAGGGATTGTCTACGAATTTCCTCAGAAGTGTTTTGAAGATTTGTTCATTGCCTCCTAATCTTAATAACCCTTCATCAATATCAATGAGTTTAGCCATTTGCTTTTCTCCTTCTGATGCTATTTTTTTGTACGACCTGCTCGCTCAAAAAACGTTGTTTAACAGATTATACACCAAATTCAGGTTTTTTTCCAATTGAACAATTTAGAATGCTAAAAGAAAAATACTTAAAGAAATGTTAAATGTCAAGTGAGCAAATGTCAAATTTCCTTGCAAAATGACAACCACTTGTTATAATGAAACAAGAGAGCGAAGGGAATAATTCTAGGAATTGGAGAACTATAATTATGAGACAATCAAATTTAGTATTACTTCTAGGAATATTGAGTGTGCTTGTCCCCGTTATTGGGGTGTTTTTAGGGTTGGCGGCTATTGGATTGGGAATAAGAGCTAAGATGATGGGCAAAAGGAATGGACAGATTAGGATTAACTTAGGCATGATTTTAGGGTTGATTAGTTTGGTTATAACGGTTATAGGGCTAATCTTCTTCTTGCCTTTGTTTATCATCTTCTAGACTGCCAAGGAAAGGAATAGGCGAATTATGATCTACGAATATAAGTTATCTACTAGTAAAGAGCATCTGTATGATATAACGTCTCAGGTGCAACAAGCAGTTGTGGAAAGTGATGTGGAGGAGGGCTTAGCAATCGTCTATTGTCCTCATACCACAGCAGGAATTACGGTGAATGAAAATGGGGACCCAGATGTGGTGCGAGATATTATATTTGGTCTTGGCAAAGTGTTCCCCCATCACAAGGAATTTAGACATTTTGAGGGTAACAGTGATGCTCATCTGAAGTCCTCAGCTATGGGGTGCGACCAAACGGTAATTATCAGGAATGGGAAATTACTTTTGGGAACTTGGCAGAGCATTTATTTTTGTGAATTTGACCCGCCTAGGAATAGAAGGTTCTACGTGAAGATTGTGGCGGGTTAAAAAAATATTGATTTTTTGCATCTCATGTTAAAATAAATCAAAAATCAAACAAAATGCAATGTGAGGTGCTGACTCTTGATGAAACAGGCAAAGAGGCCAACTATGATGGCATTAAGAAGATGAATGCATTGGATTGGTTAATGGATATAGAATATTAATCGTCAAATATATTAAGAAAAGTTGAGGAATAGCATAATGGCAGAAAATATGAAGGACAAAATCAAAATCGGAATCGTAGGATACGGTAACTTAGGTCGTGGAGCAGAATGTTCCATCCGGCAGAATGACGACATGGAACTGTGTGCCATCTTCACTAGGCGGCCTGTGGAAAGTGTTCATCCTGTGGATGAGAAGGTGCCTGTGATTCCTTTGGAGCAGGTGTTGGAGTGGAAGGGCAAGATAGATGTGATGATTCTATGTGGGGGATCAGCAACTGACCTGCCCATTCAGAGTCCCCAGCTTGCGGCAGATTTTAACATTATCGATAGTTATGACAATCATACTGACATCCCCCAGCATTATGAGAATGTGGATGTGGCGGCAAAAAAAGGGGGAACCCTTGGGATGATCTCGGGAGGATGGGATCCAGGATTGTTCTCTCTTATGCGTTTATATGGGGAAGTGGTTCTACCTAAGGGCAAGACCTATACTTTCTGGGGCACAGGAGTAAGTCAAGGCCATTCAGATGTGGTTCGAAGAATTGATGGAGTGAAAGGGGCAGTTCAGTACACCATTCCCATAGAATCTGCCATGGAACGAGCAAGGGCGGGGGAAGAAGGTGAGCTGACTCCACGAGAGAAGCATTTGAGAGATTGTTATGTGGTGGTGGAAGAAGGCGCAGATAAGGAGTTGATTAAGGACACCATTATGAACATCCCTTATTATTACGCAGATTATGATACAAAAGTAACCTTTGTAAGTGAAGATGAGTTACTAAGAGACCATAGTGGAATGCCTCATGGAGGATTTGTTATCCGAAGTGGTGAGACGGGAGAGGAGACAGGAGAGGAAGGGAATCAAGAGTTGATGGAGTTTTCTTTGAAATTGGATTCCAATCCAGAGTTCACCGCCAGTGTGCTGGTGTGTTACGCTAGAGCGATTTATCGGCTGAGTAAAAAAGGCAAAACGGGAGCCATCACTCCTCTAGATATTGCTCCAAGTTTGCTGTCATCAAAGTCAGGAGAAGAGTTGAGGAAAGAATTGTTATAAAGTGAGTGTATTTATCCCCACAAATCTTATGATAAGATTTTTGCAGGTAGATTAGAGCCCTAGGATTGGACATCAAGGGGGCAAAGATTGGGGTGAAGAGTAATTAAAACCTAAAGATAAACAAAAAGTGAAAAATAGCTTGCAAAAAAGGGAAATAATGGATATAATACAACTTGAGTTTTGTTTTATTTTCCACATGACAATTTTAAATGTTCTATGAAACAGATGGTTTAAAATGAAACAAAAAATAAAAAACCCAAATATTTAGGAGGAAAAGAAATTATGTTAAAGAAAAGATTAAGTATGTTAATCGCAATGCTTCTAGTTGTAGCATTATTTGCAACCGCTTGCGGTCCAGCTGCTCCTGACGAGCCAGATGCAGGAGATGGTGCAGCAGATGTAGTGGACGAAGTAGTTGAAGAAGATGATGACGAAGATGATGAAGAAGTGGTTGAGCTTCCAGAATTAGCTGGAGATGTGGTTACTTTTGCCATCGGTGCGGATGCAACTACTCTAGACGTTCACAGAGCCAACGACAACCCAACAGCAACCGTAGCAAGACACATCTATGACACCTTGGTTGTAATGGACAATGAAGGTACCATCCATCCTTCTCTAGCAGTAAGCTGGGAGCAAATCGATGAGTTAACTTGGGAATTTGTTCTTAGAGAAGACGTATACTTCCACAATGGAGATCACTTTACAGCGGCTGATGTTGAATTTAACTTTGAGAGAGCTCTAGGAGAAGGTTCAGAAATCATTGCGCCAATCGTTGAGATGATTGACCCTGCAGGCACTGTAGCCGTTGACACATATGTAGTACACGTTGCAACAGAGATGCCATTTGCACCACTTCTTTCTCACTTGGCTCACCCTGCATCAGGTATTGTAAACCAAAGAGCAGTAGAAGAGTTTGGTGAAGACTATGGTGACAATCCAGTTGGAACAGGTCCATTTATGCTTTATAGCTGGGCACCACAACAATCCATCGTATTGGTTAGAAATGACAATTTCTGGGGCAATATGCCAGCATTTGAATACTTAGTAACCAGAGTAATCCCAGATGATACTGCGCGTACCATCGAATTACAAACTGGAGCAGTAGACGTTGCTCTTGACGTTGCTCCACTTGACATTCCTCGTATTGAAGAGAACCCAGACTTACACTTTGTAGGTGCTGACGGTATGGGACAAACCTTCATGTACATGAACAATGAAATCCCAGGTCTTGATGATGTAAGAGTTCGCCAAGCCATTACTTACGCTATCGATGTTGAACTTATCGTAGAAGTAGTTTGGGAAGGCACAAGAGTATTCTCTGATGGAATCATTCCTCCAGACGTATGGGGTGCTGTACCTGGAATCAACACTCGTAGACAAGATGTTGACAGAGCAATCGAGCTAATGGAAGAAGCAGGTTTTGCTGATGGTCTATCTCTAACCATTACCACCAACGAGAATCCTCGTCGTGTGGACATGGCCACCATTATGCAACAAGACTTAGCAGCTATTGGTATTGACATTGAAATTAATGTTATGGAATGGGGCGCAATGCTTGAGATGCTGAACCTTAATGATGGTGAGCATGAACTCGTTATCCTTGGTTGGACAACCGTTACTGGAGATGCTGACTATGGTTTATTCCCAATCTATCACACTTCTATGCATGGTTCTGGTGGAAACCGTTCTAACTTCTCTCACCCAAGAGTAGATGAGTTGTTAGACCAAGCTAGAGTAGAGACCGATGATGCAGTACGTTTGGCAGCATACGCAGAAGTTCAAGAAATTCTCTTCGAATATGCACCATCTGTATTTATCGACTTTACCACATGGGCAGTTGGAGTTGGTAACCATGTAGAAGGATTTGAAATTAGTGTATTTGGTCATCACAACTTTGCCAATATCGTTCTTCGATAATGGAATGAAGGCCTTAAATACAACTATAAGCTTAACTTAATTTAACTTTTTTGGTGGGGGCAATATGGCCCCCACTGAAAAGGTTTTTTAAGTCTTTGCCTTAGCGAGGTTTTCTCGAGCTTAGGCAAAACTTAGTTCGCCGAGCTTGGCGAGGTTCTTTCGAGCCTAGAGAGGCGAACATCGTCAAAGTAGAAAACTTAAGCTCTAAAGATTTACAGTTCTGCCCAAATGAAAAAGAGATTTTTCGGGTGGGCAGAACTGTAAAATGCCTTGATATAAAGTTTAAAGAAACAGTTTAACTAAAGGAGGATAGGCCATGCATAAGTACATAGCCAAAAGATTGCTTTATATGATACCCGTCTTGATAGGAGTAACTTTCATCATCTTTACCATACTACATTTTACTCCTGGAGACCCAGCACAGATTGTTCTAGGGGAGCGAGCCACCCAGGAGCAGATTGACGCCCAAAGAGAGATGATGGGGCTGAATGACCCTATGATTGTTCAATATGCCCGTTACATGGGGAACTTAATCTTCAACCTAGATTTGGGACGTTCTTGGCGAACCAATCGTCCAGTGTTTGAAGAGATTCTCAATCGATTCCCGCCTACGGTGCAGTTGGCAGCAGCAGGGACCATGGTCTCTGTGCTTATGGGAATTCCCATTGGGATTATTGCTGCCATTCGACAATATTCATTTTTCGATAATGTGACCATGGTGTTGGCCTTATTAGGATTGGCGATGCCCATCTTCTGGATGGCCATGCTGATGCAACTGCTGTTTGCCTTGAGATTAGGATGGTTGCCTGCCACCGGCTGGGGAACTTGGCAGCATATGATTATGCCTGCCTTTGCCATTGGAGTAGGGTCTGCGGCAACCATTGCCAGGATGACTCGCTCCAGTATGTTAGAGATTATTCGCCAAGATTATATTCGTACTGCCAGATCAAAAGGACAAAAAGAATCTGTGGTTGTGATTCAGCACGCTCTTAAAAATGCACTGATCCCAATCATTACCGTTGTTGGATTACAGTTTGGATGGTTGTTAGGGGGAGCAGTACTGACGGAATCGGTATTCGGTATTCCCGGCCTTGGAACTTTCATGGTGGAGGGGATTCGTACTAGAGACTTGCCTATTGTTCAAGGCGGAGTACTGATTGTTGCAGCCACTTTTAGTTTGGTAAACTTAGCTGTAGATATCTTATATGGGTTCGTGGATCCTCGTGTAAGATCTCAATACCGATAGAAGGAGGTGGATGCAGATGAGTACTGTGAATCAACAAGAACAAAACTTAGAACAAACCATAACGCCAGATAAGAAGAAGAGCATTTGGTTAGACGTATGGAGAAGATTAAGAAAGAATAAAGCAGCCATGGTAGGATTAGGAATTATTATCTTACTGTTTGTGGTAGCCATTTTTGCCGATTTTATTGCGCCTTTTACTTATTATGAACAAGATTTGCGTAATCGTTTTGCCACTCCCGATGCCATACACTGGTTTGGGACCGATCAATTTGGTCGATGCATCTTCAGTAGAGTGGTCCATGGCGCCAGGATTTCATTGATCGTGGGCTTTCTTACCATTGTATTCTCCGTGGCCACTGGAGGCCTTCTAGGGGCTTTGGCAGGGTTTTACGGAGGCATTATTGATAATATCATCATGCGTTTTACAGACATTATCTTGGCCATTCCTAATCTTCTATTGGCCATTGCCGTAGTAGCTGCCTTGGGAATGGATCTAAACAACGTAATGATTGCGGTGGGAATTGGTTCCATGCCCCAGTACGCAAGAATACTTCGTGCTTCGGTGCTTACCATAAGGGACCAGGAATTTGTAGAGGCTGCTAGAGCCAGTGGGGCCAATGATCTTAGGCTAATTACCAAGCACATTATTCCCAATGCCTTGGCTCCCATTATCGTTCAAGCCACTTTGGGAGTAGCTGGTGCGATTCTAACCGTTGCGGGTCTATCCTTCCTAGGGATTGGATTACAGCCCCCAATTCCAGAATGGGGAGCGATGTTGTCAAGTGGACGTGGCTATATCCAAGACTTTACTCATATGACCGTCTTCCCAGGGCTGGCCATTATGATTGTAATTTTAGGCCTGAATATGTTTGGTGACGGACTTCGTGATGCGTTAGATCCGAAGCTGAAAGATTAGGGGGTGAAGAATATGGAATCCATGATAAAAGAATTAGAGATACGTGATTTGACCATTCACTATGTAACAGATGATGGTACAGTTAGAGCAGTAAACAATCTGAACTTAGAGATTATTAAGGGTGAGACCTTAGGGTTGGTTGGAGAGACTGGAGCAGGGAAAACTACAACTGCTCTGGGGATTATGCAGATTGTTCCTGACCCTCCTGGCAAGATTATTGGAGGTGAGATTGTTTTCGAAGGAGAAAACCTTCTGGACAAATCAGAATCAGATATGCGTACTGTTCGGGGCAATAGAATCTCCATGATTTTCCAAGATCCTATGACTGCATTAAATCCTGTTCATACGGTAGGGAAGCAGATTGCAGAGGTCATCTGCCTGCACCGGGCGGTAGGAAAAAAAGAAGGGTTAAAGCAAGCTCAAGAGATTTTAGAGAAGGTAGGAATCCCAGGCTCTCGTCACAGAGATTACCCTCATCAATTCTCAGGAGGAATGCGCCAGCGTGTGGTGATTGCTATTGCACTGGCTTGTAACCCAGACTTGTTAATTGCAGATGAGCCCACCACCGCCCTGGATGTAACCATTCAGGCCCAAGTATTGATGCTGATGAAAGAGCTAAAGGAAGAGTTTGACACCTCCATGCTTTTGATTACTCATGATCTTGGGGTAGTGGCTGAGGTTTGTGATAAGGTGGCCATTATGTATGCAGGAGAGGTAGTGGAGTTTACCACCAAGGAGAACCTGTATACAGAACCTAAACATCCTTATACCGTTGGATTGTTTGGATCCATTCCTAACCCTGATGCAGAAGACGGAAGATTGCATCCTATCTTTGGTTTGATGCCAGACCCAACCAACTTACCAACAGGCTGTACCTTCCATCCTCGCTGTGAAAAGGCCATGGATAAGTGTTCTCAGGTACAACCAGCAGATGTGGAAGTTGCACCAGGACACTTTGTGAAGTGCTTACTGTACGGCGAAGGAAACGAGGAGGGGAGATAAGATGGCAGAGAGATTGTTGGAAGTTAGAAATTTAAAGAAATATTTTAAAACAGCAAAAGGCATGTTACATGCAGTAGATGATATTGATTTTTATATTAACAAAGGAGAGACACTAGGCTTGGTTGGAGAGTCTGGCTGTGGGAAATCCACTACAGGACGTGTTCTTCTTCGCTTAATTGGCGCCACTGGTGGCCAGGTTCTCTTTGAAGGGACGGACATTCTTAAACTAAAAGGGAATCAGATGCGTGAGATGCGCAAGGAAATGCAGATTGTATTCCAAGACCCTTATGCTTCTTTGAACCCACGAATGACCGTGGCGGATACCATTGCGGAACCTCTTAAGATTAACAAGGTGTACAAAAGCAAAGCAGAGCTTCACGGACGAGTAAGAGAGTTGATGGATGTGGTTGGTTTGGCCAAGCGACTAGAGAATGCTTATCCTCATGAATTGGATGGGGGTCGTCGTCAAAGAATCGGGGTTGCTCGTGCCTTGGCCCTTCGTCCTAAGTTTATTGTACAAGATGAGCCTGTTTCTGCGTTGGATGTATCCATTCAAGCACAGATTCTCAACCTGATGGATGACCTGCAAAAAGAGTTTGATTTGACCTACTTGTTTATTTCACATGACCTAAGTGTGGTCAAGCATGTTTCCAGTCGGATTGCGGTGATGTATCTAGGGAAGATTGTGGAGCTGGCAGATTACAACGCTATCTTTGATAACCCTATGCATCCCTATACACAGGCATTGCTCTCAGCAATACCCACTCCTACCTTGGTGCAAACTAGGGAGCAGATTATTCTTGAAGGAGACGTACCAAGTCCCATTGAACCACCTGAGGGCTGTCGTTTCTATGGACGTTGTCAGCATAGAAAAGAGGATTGTGAGAATGTAACTCCAGAACTTCGGGATATGGGGAATGAGCATTTTGTAGCTTGTCATTATGCGGAAGATTTTTCTAAATAAAAGAGAGTGAGACTGTTGCAGACAAATGGCGTTGTGGCAGTCTTTTTTCTTGCTTAAGAAAATACTTGATTGAGAGGGAAAAAAGCCTTACAATAATGGGGAAGTTAAAATAAAAGAGAATCGTGGAATAATGCTAGCCTGACGGGCTCGACTCCCGCCAGGCTAAGGTGAGAAAGGTAGGATAAATGGGTAAATATTTTGGGACAGATGGATTTAGAGGAGAAGCGAATGTTGTACTGACTGTGGAACATGCTTTTAAAGTAGGACGTTACCTAGGGTGGTATTTTGGTGCCAAGCATGGGAAACGGGCCAGTGTAGTGATTGGTAAAGATACTAGGAGAAGCAGTTATATGTTGGAGGATGCTTTGTCTGCAGGATTAACGGCTTCAGGAGCTGACGTGTACCTTCTTCACGTGACGCCAACCCCTAGTGTTTCTTATATTGTAAGAAGCGAACAATACGATTGTGGGATTATGATTTCTGCTAGTCATAATGTGTATTATGATAATGGAATCAAGTTGTTCAATAACATGGGGCGGAAGATGGAATCAGAGGTGGAGCAAGAGATCGAAGCCTACATTGACGGTGAGATTCCAGAGTTGCCTCTTGCTGTTCGAGAAGATTTAGGGCGCACCATTGACTATTCGGCAGGGCGTAACCGTTATATTGGATATCTGATCTCCCTAGCCAGTCGTTCCTTTAAGAACATGAAGATAGGCTTAGATTGTGCCAATGGTAGTGCTTCGCAGATTGCTCGCAGTGTGTTTAATGCCCTAGGTGCCACCACCTATGTGATTAATTCGGAGCCTAATGGAATTAACATTAATGACAACGCAGGCTCTACCCATATTGAGGTACTGCAAAAGTATGTGAAGGAACATCAGCTGGATGTGGGATTTGCTTACGATGGGGATGCAGATCGTTGTATTGCTGTTGATGAGAACGGGGAAGTGGTGGATGGAGACAAAATTCTCTATGTTTGTGGCAAATACCTAAAGAAACAAGGCCGTCTTAGGGAAAACACCATTGTCACCACTATAATGGCTAATATGGGCCTTTTTAAGGCTCTAGACGTGGAGGGAATCAACTATAAGAAGACTCCTGTAGGAGACCGCTATGTTTCGGAAGAGATGACAGAGGGTGGTTATCAATTAGGAGGGGAGCAATCGGGGCATATTATCTATAGTAAATACGCCAAATCAGGAGACGGAGTGCTGACGTCCTTGATGATTATGGAAGTGATTCTGGAAGAGAAGGAAAGCCTAGGCAAGCTATGCGAAGGCTTACAAATCTACCCACAGCTGTTGAAGAATGCCAAGGTAAAGGATAAAACCCAGGCCAGAGAGAACAAGGCCGTCCAGGAAGCTGTAGAACAGGTGGCAGAGGCCCTTGGAGATGAAGGGCGGATTCTGGTACGAGAAAGTGGTACAGAGCCTGTGATTCGAGTGATGGTGGAAGCGGTTAGTGATGAGCTTTGCGCAAAGTATGTGAATCAGGTGCTGGATGTGATTGAGGCACAAGGGTTGTTGGCGGAGTGATTTTCCTTATAAATTGCTCTAGTAAATGTGAGGATTTGAAAGATACAAATCTACTTTATTGAGTCCGTTTAACAAAATCGAGTGAATAAAAAAAGTAATCATGATTCCAACTTGAAGGAAGGCTATGATTACTTTTTTTTCTTCAATTGCGTATTCTATTTCTTTGTGATTTAAATTTTTACCAGAACGACTACAGCCCTATCTTCTTTATAGGCTTTTCTACTTTCATTGGGGGCGCACCACCTTTACCAGGTATCCTTATCACTCGCCCTTCTTTATGGGCTTTCCATACATACAATCCTAGAGAAAGTCCAATAACACCATAAACCATAGTGGTACGCATGTACTCACCTGCATTTCCATCATTGAAAATAAACATCCCAACTGCTGGAGATACAACGAACATACCATGGAAGAGTATCAAGCCTAACATGGCGTTTTTCACATTAGCGTTGGCTACTGTTGCGCCACCTACAAGAATGGCGGCCACAGAGAAGAATCCGATATTTCTCTGTACCGTATAGGTGCTCACATGTCCCATGTCTTGTAGGAAGATAATCATTCCCCAAGCGGCAAGTACTGTAGACATGATGGTAGCAATGATTCTTGTGCGATCTACGTTAATCCCTGCTACATTGGCGATTTGCTGATTGCTTCCTACACTTCGACAATCTTGCCCTAGTTTCGTCTTAGAGAAGTAGAGAATTAACAATCCAATAGCAGCGATAATGATACCAATGAGCATAGGAACAGGATCTATATTGCTAATCTCAACCACAAAGTCTGATATGCCAGGCAATTGATCTAGCCGTGTAATTCCAGGTGTGTTCTGAAGCACATTGTACCAATAGTAGATTTGGGCAGAACTGTAAAGTGAAAAGACCAAAACCGCTCCACAAGCCCATAACTTTAATGCAAATGCCCAAACGGGTTCATGAACAACCACTAAGGCAGGATTTCTCTTCCTATAAATGCGACGAATAATTAAGAAGAGGAAGCCAATCGTTGCCAGTAAGGCAAGGGCGTATACAAACTCCATTTGCCAAACGTTATTAATGGCTCGTGCCATACCAGGGATATCATTGGCGGCTCCGCGACCTGTCATCTCTTCTGCTGGAAGCCCCATCTCAAAGGAACCACGAACTCCAAAGGGGCGAGTGCCTTCGGGAACAGGGTTAATCATTCGATGACCCCATCTTACTGGGATGACGCCACCAATAAAGAACAGTACAAAGATCATGTATAGCCCTTCTGCAAAGAAACCAACAATAAGGGCAGCAACCATTTCTTGTCCTCTGGTTTTGTTAAAAAGCAATCCTGTAAGCCATCCGAAAAGTATAGCAATAGGGGTGGCGATGATGAAGCAGAAGATAATTCCACCCATACCAGAAAAAAGATATCCTGAATAAAAACCCCAGTCAACATGTAATGCGTAATGGTACCTAACGAAGATGATGGACAACATCCCAGCTAAAGCACCAACTACGATACCAAAGTTTAAGCCCAATCCTGCCATAATAGGAATGATTAAGGACAAAACCAACACTCCATTACGGAAGAAACGTGACACAACATCGTTAATAAAGGAACTGGTGGTAAAGGTTTCTGAAACAATGAATCCAAATACCACAAAAGCGAGGAACACAAGGACTACAGCATTTTTAGAAAGAAAGGCATTAATATTGTTATTATGTGTTGTCATATTATTTCCCTCCCATTCTAATTCGTGTTAGTGCATAAAGGATAATCCCATTTTGAACCACCATTCTTATGGGCTGCACGATATCTGCACCAACATCTACAAGTACTCTGGTGAACACGGGTAGAGCGATTGCAATAAGTCCCTGGAATAAGAATGTTCCCACAAGCACGTTGGTTACCTTTGCTCTTTGAGCAGAAGCACCACCTACAAAGATACTGGCTACTGCTGGAAAAGCTAAAAACATTGGAAAATCATAAAGCTGAATAAAACCAAAGCCTTGAGCATAGACAATTACTCCAAAGGCGGCTACTGCAGTGGAGATCATATTGGCGATAACTCTACTTCTGTCTACATTGATTCCTGATGCTCTAGCAAACATAGGGTTTCTACCTACAGCAGAAATGGCAATTCCTGTTTTGGTGCGGAAGAACATCCACATGAGGAAACAGGCGGTAAAAACAACGAACAACTCGCCAGTGCGAATTTCAAGTCCGAAAATCGTAAAATTCAAGAATTCTGCCAAGATAAAATTAGCATCAAAAAAATCTAATGGTATTGCATGGCGTAAACCTTCACCTAAAAAGAGAACCATATGGGGATGCCGGATGGGAATAACCAACCAAACAAGACCAAATAGTGCAGTGATGGCGAAACCTGTGTAAGGGGCGATGGCCATCTCAGAGCCTTTCACCGCATTCATCAAGCGACCATACAGGTAGCCAGAGGCACTGCCAAAGACAATGGCAACCACCGCTGAAACAACGATGAAGCTCCAGCTGGTAAATCCCATAGCCAACACAAGAACCATGGCCAATAGACCGTTAACAATACCAATGGGTAGTGCAAAATTTGGCCCTGTTCCTGATTGAATAGAGGGAACGTTAGCCAGTGTAAAGACTGCCCATACTCCAAAAAGATGCAAGCTAGCACTAAGCAATTGGGAGATGGCAAAGCCTTGCCATACTCCTGTGATTAATAGCAACACATAGAAGGTTGCTACTGCTTTGGTGGAGAAGGGGACTCGCTTCAATAAAGTGAAGAGGTTTACATTTCCTGTCCTTTCATTTGTCATTAGGATGTCACCTCCCCTTCTATGTCCTTAATACCAGACATCAATAATCCGAATTGTGTTGGAGGGGCATCAGGAGGAAGAATTCCTACGATTTCCCCTTCGCAAACAATAGCGATTCTGTCACAAATGCTACTGAGCTCTGCCAGTTCCGAAGAGGTCATAATGATGGTCATCTCTTCTTCATGACTAAGTTTTAAGAGTAGGTCAAGGATGAGTTTTTTGGCTCCGATATCGATTCCTCTGGTAGGCTCTGAAACAAACAGTACGCTGGGTTTTTGTGTTAATGCTCTGGCAACACATACTTTTTGCTGATTGCCACCACTTAAGCGACCTGAGGATTGCTTTTCTGAGGTACAACGGATATCTAGCTCCTTGATCATCCTTTGCGCATGAGCGCGGACTCGTTTCTTATCACACAGGCCAAGTTTTCCCAAAAACTCGGAGCGAATGTTCATGGCAGTAAACATAATGTTGTCTTCAATGGGCTCTTCCATGAGAAGGCCTACGCCTTTTCTGTCCTCGCTTACAAAAGCTACACCTGCGTTTAACATTGCCCTGGTGTTGTTTAAGGGCATGGGTTCTCCTTCTAGTATCACCTCTCCAGCGGCCTCGTATATTCCTAGGATACCATTGGCAATCCCTAGCTTTCCTTGACCTGCAAGACCGCCTATTCCGAAGATTTCCCCTTTGCGAACCTCAAAGTCTACTCCTCTCACCAGTTCGTTTGGCATTGCCACACGAAGGTCTGTAACAGAAAGCATGATTTCATCACTTAGCTCTCGCTCTTCATTAGAGGCCCTTTCGATACTTACCTTTCTGCCTACCATATACTCTGCAATTTCAAGAATATTGGTGTCTTTTACATCTTTGGTAACCACTAATTCTCCGTCTCGCAGGATAGTCACTCGATCGGCAGCAGCGATAACCTCATTCAAGCGATGACTGATGAATACAATGGCGATTCCTAGTCCCGCAATGATGCGCATGGCTTCTAGCAGGCGATCTGCTTCTGACTCTGTAAGAACGGCTGTAGGCTCATCCAAAACCAGCACTTTTACTCCTGTTTTATCAATTTCTCTAGCAATCTCAACAAACTGCATATATCCAATGGGAAGACCTTTTATAAAGGTGAATTCCTCAATGCCCATGTCCAGTTTGTCAAGAGCTTTCCTAGAATCTGCATTCATTTGCTTAAAGTTTAGTGTTTTCATCCGCTTGCCGAAAAGGGATGAAACCACTTTGTTGATGGCATTATTTTTTTCTATCTCTCTGTTCAACTTTATGTTTTCTGTAATTGTGAAATTTGGAATCAGCATAAATTCCTGATGGACCATACCAATTCCTAAAGCCATTGCATCAAAGGGGGATCTGATATCCACTTTGTCCCCAAGAAGTTCAACAGAACCTTCATAGCCACCCGTGGAGTGGATAACTGGCATTCCAAAGAGAACATTCATCAATGTGGATTTGCCCGCACCATTTTCTCCAAGTAAGGCATGTATCTCTCCAGGTCTGATATCAAAGCTTATATCCTTAAGCACCTGATTGCCTGAATAGGTTTTTGATACATTTCTAAATTCCAGTAATTTTTGGCTCATATTCGCCTCCGTTATTATAATCGTTGCTTGCAGTAGAGGTTGATTTCTCCAGTTCAAGTTAAGAAATATCTAACTTTATTACTTTAACACCTCTACGTATATAATTGCCGCGAAACGTTAACTTCTTCCGTCTCGCGGCAATCAACCGTCTTTTTATAAGTGAGACAGTAATCTTTCGATACTTCTTGAGCCTAATGATTGCTAGGATTCAAGGTGTCTCCTTTATTCAACATCTGTAATTAGTAGACTACGTAAGGCATTAAGATTACGTACATGGTAGTGAAGACATCATCACCAATTTGTAATTGTGATAAGATGGGGTATACACGCTCCCCAAACACTTCCTCAGCATAGTCACCAAATAGACTAAGCAATACTGCCTCATCTACATAACCAATTTCTCTAGAAACGTTACCATTTAACCATTCTACAGCATACATGAATCCTACTGTGGTGTAGGCCATACTTCCTGGCAATGCCCAGTTAGAAAGTCTACCTGCCATGCCTGCTTCAGCAACAGCTTCTCTGGTTAGCTCGATAATCTCTGCAACAGTAAATAGTCCAGCTGCTTCTTGTCCTTCAGCGGCAAGTCCTAAAGCTTGTGGGAATGCATGGAATGGTGATGGGCAGCAAGGTTGGACATACATTGCACCATAGGCAAGTACTTGTTGCAACAGTGGAATTTGCTGTCCACAGTTGGTCGAGAAGAATACGGTATTCTCACCTAGTTCTGCAACTTGTCTTCCAACATCTTGTGAGATGAACAACTGGCTAGCAGCCATACCACCTTCTTCCATGGGGTCTGGAGAAGGAAGGTCGTAGAAACGAAGTCCTGCTGCTGTTGCAAAGTACTCCATGTTGTCACGACGAGTAGCTAACATTGGAATGGCCATATGTCTTGGGAAGGAGTAGTGAGCAATGGCCTCAGCACCCATAGCAACAGCTTGTTCTACAAATAACTCAGATAGGTCAGGGTTGTTAACGTCAAGGGATAGGTCAACTCTTGCATATACGTCTGCTGGGTCTTCTGCTGCAGAGGCCACTACGATAAAAATATCGTCCCCACGAATCTCGCGAACCGCGTCGATAGCAGCATTGGTATTCACAACTGCTTGGTTAATGACGATGGCGCCTACATCAAGGTTAGATGCAATCTCTGTAAGAATGGTAATCATCATCTCAGGCTCTGTTGCAAAATAAACTGGCCATGTTCTGTGGATGATTCTGTCTTCGCCGAATCTTTCGATCAAATGCTCAGCACTACGGAACTCTTCTTCGTTCTGGTCGATGGTGTTGGTTACGATAGCGATGATACCAGGAAATGGCTCATCTTCCTCTTCAACAACCTCTTCTGGCTCTTCTACCTCTGGCTCTTCTACTTCTGGCTCTGGAGCCTCTTCTTCTACTTCTGGTGGATCTTCCGCTACTGGGTCAGCAGCTGGAGTTGGACCACAGGCCACGATAAAAATCATGGTGAATGCGAGAAGAATACTAATTACTTTTGTCATGATAGATTTTTTCATAATAATTTACTTCCTCCGTTTTGTAATGTGTTTGGTTTCCGTATTTCTTTAGTAATCCAGACAATTATACACTGGTTGTCAATAATTAGTCAAGAAAAAAATGGCGGTAAACGTTAAAACTATAGTCTTGGAAGCTATGAAAGGAAGAATAAGGTGACCAATAATGTCTTAAGCGTTAATAAAATAGTCGTGAACGGCCGTTTGACCCACAGTCAGCCCATATAAGCGTAATTATACCGTGTTAGTTGCGGTTTCGGAACAAAAGAACATCTAAGACGATAGAAAAATACAAAAAACCTCCCCATATATAATAAGTGAGGATCCTAAACAGCACTTATTATATATGGGGAGGTTTTAATATTATGCCTCTTCTTCCGTATCAACAAATATTTTTTCTTCAGGAAGATAGATATGGACGTTGGTGGCTCGATTGTTTTCAATGGTTTCTACCACCAAACGGATGTTGTCTTCGGTGGTCACTTCATCCCCTTCTTCAGGGTGATGTCCTAGCTGTTCGATGATGTATCCACCTAAGGATTCGTATTCTTTGGATTCTATGTTGATGCCTAGGGATTCGTTAAGGTCATCTAAGTCAATGGAGCCTTCTACGGTGTATTCTAAATCGTTAATCTTATGGAAGTCACTGATTTCGTCTTCGTCGTGTTCGTCTCGTATGTCTCCGATGATTTCTTCCACAATATCCTCTAGAGTAACCAAGCCAGCAGTATCTCCATATTCGTCTAGTACGATGGCAATACTAACTGTGGCCGCACGCATCTCCTCTAGAAGTTCAGGAATGTTTTTGTATTCGTGAGTGAAGAATGCCTCTCTTAAGATGTGGCGGATGTTGAAGTTGTCTTTGTCATCAAAGATAAGCAGGTCTTTCATATTAATAAAGCCCACAATATTATCGGTGGTTTCTTCATATACAGGCAGACGGGTGTATTTGTCTTTTTTGAAAATCTCGATTAACTCCCAATAACTACAATCGATGTTGGCAAAAGACATATGGACACGAGGAACCATAACGTCTTTCACATAGGAGTCGCCTAAATCAAAAACGTTGTTGATCATTTCCTTTTCTTCGGTTTCAATGACGCCGTCTTCGTGAATTACATCTACTAGGGTTCTTAGTTCGTCCTCGGTAATGGTGCTTTGTTTGGCGTTGTAGTCGATTCGAAGTAGAGTCATTAATCCTTTGGACAGGCCGTTAATGAGAAGGAATATGGGGGTGAGAACGTTCATGAAAAAGTTAAGAGAACGAATGTAGCGAAGGGCTAATTTCTCTGCTCGCAGAGAAGCCACTGTTTTGGGAACGATTTCTCCTAATACAAGAATAGAAACGGTGAGTATGGCAGTAACAATACCTACCATAAAGCCGCCTACTTGCACTGCTAGCAAGGTTGCAATGGCAGAGGCACTGATGTTAATCACATTGTTGCCAATCAAAATGGTGGTCAGCATCTTGGAGTAATGATTCTCCAAAATATGCAGGGCCAAAGTAGCTCTCTTGTCGCCGCCTTCTACTAAAGCTCTGATGCGAATCTTACTTACGGTGGTTAATGAGGTTTCTGCAGATGAAAAGAATGCAGATAATAATAGCAGTACAATTAAAACTATGATCATAATGACCTGATACGAGTCCACGATAGTTTTCCTTTCTTAGTGGGTTGAAATTTGTTTCTTAAGACTTCATTAAGTTTAGCACATTCCTATTAAAAATGGAATATAGAACTTGCAAGAAACTGCAATTGATATTTTCTAGCAGATAGGGTAAGATAGAGGGGGCTAATTTGCCTAAAAAGAAAAAGATTTGTTTTTCTTGGGATTAAAGGAATTGAAGGAAACTAAAGGGATGGAGACGATGAATCAGATGGAGATTTACCACAAGTTAACAGAGTGTTTAGGAGCCAATGATACGCAGCGAGAAGAACCGTTAAATAAACATACCACCTATAAGATAGGAGGAGTGGCGGATTATTTTGTTACTCCTAGAGACATTAAATCTTTGCGCATGATCATTTCTTTGTGCAAGGAGTATAATCTTCCTTATTACATTATTGGAAATGGAAGCAACCTATTGGTTGGAGACAAAGGGTTTAGGGGTGTAATTATCCAAATCTTCCAGAACATGAGCCAGGTGAAGGTAGAAGGGGAGCGTATATTTGTAGAGGCAGGAGCCTTATTGTCTAAGGTGGCGAGCATTGCTTTGAAGAATCATTTGAAGAATCTAGAGTTTGCTTCTGGAATACCAGGGACATTTGGCGGTGCTGTGATGATGAATGCAGGAGCTTACGGTGGCGAGATGAAGGATGTAATCGAAAGTGTGCGAATCATTGATGAAGAAGGTGAGATTAAAACCCTGAGTGTAGAGGAACTTAAGCTTGGCTATAGAAGAAGCATCTTAATGGAAAAATCATATATTGTCATTGACGGTATTCTAAAACTGGATAAAGGGGAGGTTCAAGAGATTTCGGATCTAATGGAAGAATACAAAGAGAGGCGAAGTAGCAAGCAGCCTTTGGAGTGGCCCAGTGCAGGAAGCACTTTCAAGCGGCCAGAGGGGTATTTTGCTGGAAAGTTAGTAGCAGATGCTGGATTGGCAGGATTTCAAGTAGGGGGAGCGAAAGTTTCTGAAAAGCATTGTGGATTTGTGGTAAATGCTGGAGGAGCTACTGCAGCGGATGTGGTGTCTTTAATGGAACAAGTGAGCAATATCGTAGAGGAAAAATACGGAGTGAAGCTTGAACCAGAAGTGAAATTTGTTGGAGAATTTTAACCCAGTTAAGCCATGCATCAGTTGTAATCAGGATATCTGCGCAAGCTTGCTTGCAAGCAGAGAGATTGATTATAACTGATATAGGGCGCTCTGCCCAAACGAGAAAACACGAAGAGTTTTCGAGTTTGCATGGCTTAAGTGGGTAATGGTTAAGCCATGCATCAGTTGTAATCAGGATATCTAACAAAACATAGGGGGCTATGATGCAATCATTTTCAGCAACCGTAAAGGAAGAACTTTCAAAAGAGCCAGGCAGCGCAAGGCATTGTCAGATTGCAGAATGTGCAGTCTTGCTAGGGATGTTAGGAGTTGTTTCTTATGATGTTCGAAATCGAATGGCTCTGAAAATCCTGACGGAAAACCTGTCTGTTGCTAGGAAAGTCTTTACTTTACTATCAAAAACCTTTAAAATAGTACCAGAAGTGTCTGTTCGCAGGCGCAGCAGGGGGCAAACCACCTCTTATCTTATTTTGATTTTAGAAGAAGAGGATATTTTGAGAGTGCTAAAAGCTACCAAATTGCAGAGCAAAGGCAATGAGGATTTATACAGAGACGCTTTAGTGAATCCTGTGGTCATTAAGTCGTTGTGTTGCAGAAGAAGCTTTTTGCGAGGAGCCTTTTTGGCAGCAGGTTCCATGAGTGATCCAGGGAAAGCCTATCATTGTGAATGGGTGTGCTCTTCTTATGAAGGAGCCAACCAGATTAAGGAGATCATCAGTAGTTTTGGTTTGGAGGCTAAGATTGTACAGCGGAAAAGCACCTGGATTGTTTATCTGAAAGAGGGCTCCAGTGTAGTGGATGTTCTCAATGTAATGGAAGCTCATGTGGCCTTGATGGAACTAGAGAATATTCGAATTCTTAAGGAGATGCGAAACACGGTAAATCGTAAGGTGAATTGTGAAGCAGCAAATATTAATAAAACCGTACTGGCAGCAGTGAAGCAGGTGGAAGATATAAAATATTTGCAGGATGTAATAGGGTTAGAGAAACTGCCAGAGAATTTAGAGGAAATGGCAAGGATAAGACTGGAGTATCCAGATGCGCCACTGAAGGAATTAGGGGAACACTGTTCGCCACCTGTGGGGAAATCAGGGGTGAATCATAGATTAAGAAAAATCTGTGAATGGGCAGACAAAGAGCGCAAGAAAAGGGAGGAAGTACAATGATAGAAACACCAGTAATCATTAATTTGACAAAGGACCTTGACGTAAGACCTATGGCTCTGTTAGTGAATGAAGCAAGTCGTTATGACTGCCAAGTATTTATCAGGGTTGAGAATAAAACCATTAGTGCTAAAAGTATTATGGGGGTCATGAGCTTACGGTTGAATCAAGGGGATGAAGTGACGATTGTGACGGATGGAGCTGATGAAGAAAAAGCAGCAGAAGGGATTAAGAACTTTCTGAGTTCCTTATAAGAATTTAAGATGATGAAAAAGCTATTATTTATCTACAACTCTAATGCAGGCACAGGAGTATTACGACCCAGCTTGGCGGATGTGTTGGAAATTTTTGTGGAGGCAGGATATGAAGTTACCGCACATCCTACACAAAAGCCTCAGGATGGTTTGAACAAGACCAGGAACTATGCGGATGAATATGATCTGATTGTGTGTTCTGGAGGGGATGGTACCCTCAATGAAATCGTCAATGGGATGATTGCCAGACAAAAGAGGGCTCCCATTGGCTATATTCCTGCTGGAACCACCAATGATTTTGCCAAAAGTATGGGGATTCCACGGAACATGTTACAGGCCGCTAGAATTGCTGTAGGTGGAAATTCCTTTCGTCGTGATGTTGGAAAATTCAATGATCAATTTTTTACTTATGTGGCCGCCTTTGGTATTTTTACGGATGTTTCTTATGAAACGGATCAAGATGTGAAAAATGTGATTGGCCATCTGGCTTATGTTCTTGAAGGAGCGAAACGTGTTTTTAATGTTCCTAGTGTAGCGGCCAAAGTCACTTGTGATGAGTTGGAGATGGAAGATGAATTTATTTTGGCCATGGTGACCAATGCCCTGTCTGTAGGAGGCATTAAAGGTCTGGTCATTGAAGATGCCATTTTTAATGATGGATTATTTGAGGTATCGCTGATTAAGAGACCAAAGAACCCTAAAGAGTTGAATGACATTATATCTGCCATTGTTTTGAAAAGTATTAATTCAGACATTGTGACTTCCTTTAAAAGCAACCGAATTGAATTTGAGTTTGAAGAACCCATTCGGTGGACCTTGGACGGGGAGTTTGGAGGCAACCATAAACATGTAGTGATTGAAAATCAAAAAGAGTTGTTAGAATTTATGATTCCTTCTGAACTTCATTTGGAGTTAGAGGCGGAGGATGATGTTAGGGAGGAGAAAACCCAGCTAATCCATCCGTTCTTTTAGGCAAGAAGGATAAGGATTCTAATGAAAATCACTTTGCATAAAGGACGATATTCTTTGGGTCTTAAGTGTCACAAATAGAGATGTTTTCACCACGTACAACGGTTAGAGTAGCCAGAAAGGTAGTTCACTCATCCGATAACATAGTACACAATAAATTATAATCTGGAGGAATTAAATATGTTAGTACCAGCAACAGAAATGTTAAAAAAAGCAAAAGCAGGGCAGTATGCAGTAGGTCAATTCAACATTAACAACTTGGAGTGGACAAAAGCAGTGTTATTAACTGCCCAGGAGTTAAACTCACCAGTAATCTTAGGAGTGTCTGAGGGGGCTGGCAAGTACATGGGTGGTTATAAGACCGTGGTGGGAATGGTGAATGGAATGTTAGAAGAGTTGAAGATTACTGTTCCTGTAGCCTTGCATCTTGACCATGGTTCTTACGATGGTTGCCTTGCTTGTATCGAAGCAGGATTTTCATCGGTGATGTTTGATGGTTCTCATTATCCCATCGAGGAAAATGTAGAGAAAACCAAAAAGATGGTGGAATTGGTAAGAGAGAATAACATGTCACTGGAAGCGGAAGTGGGATCTATTGGTGGCGAAGAAGACGGAGTTGTTGGCAAGGGAGAAGTAGCAGATCCAGCGGAGTGCAAGCTGATTGCAGACCTTGGGGTAGATTTTTTAGCAGCAGGCATTGGAAATATTCATGGAAAGTATCCTGACAACTGGGAAGGGCTAAGATTTGATGCTCTTGATGCCATTCAACAACAAACTGGTGATCTGCCATTAGTATTACACGGAGGAACAGGGATTCCAGAAGAGCAGATTAAAAAAGCCATCAATCTGGGAGTAGCTAAGATTAATGTAAACACCGAATGTCAATTGACCTTTGCAGCAGCAACCCGCAAGTATTTTGAAGAAGGCAAAGACTTGGTAGGAAAAGGATTTGACCCACGTAAAATCTTAGCACCAGGAACAGAAGCCATTAAGGGCACTGTGAAAGAGAAGATGGAGCTGTTTGGTTCTGTGGGGAAGGCGTAAACGGAAAGGTATTATGGAAAGAAAGAATAACAATAACAGGATTAACGTTGCGGAGATTTTTGGGGAGAATGTGTTTAACGATTCAGTTATGGAGCAACGTTTACCCAAAGAAATCTATCATAACCTGAAACGAACCATTCACGAAGGGAAAGAGCTGGATCTGGATACTGCAGATGTGATTGCTCATGAGATGAAGGAGTGGGCCATTGAAAAAGGAGCGACTCATTATACTCATTGGTTTCTGCCACTAACAGGGGTAACCGCGGAGAAACATGATTCTTTTATCTCTTCTCCTTTGCCTAATGGTAAGGTTTTGATGAGCTTTTCGGGCAGGGAATTGATTAAGGGAGAACCTGATGCTTCTTCCTTTCCTACAGGAGGGTTGCGGGCAACCTTTGAAGCCAGAGGATATACAGCGTGGGATTGCACTTCCCCTGCCTTTGTTCGGCAAGACGCAGCAGGGGCTACTCTGTGTATTCCTACTGCATTTTGTTCTTATAATGGGCAAGCCCTAGATCAGAAAACACCTCTTCTTCGTTCTATGGAGGCCCTCAATCATCAATCCTTACGATTGATACGTTTATTTGGAAACACTACCACCAACAAGGTGACCCCAGTGGTAGGAGCAGAGCAAGAGTATTTCTTGGTAAGCAACGAGAACTTTGAAGGGCGTAAGGACTTGCTCTACACCGGGCGAACCTTATTTGGAGCCATGCCCCCTAAGGGCCAAGAGCTAGATGATCATTATTATGGAGCCATTCGCCAGAGAATCGCTGCTTTTATGAGAGATGTAAATGTGGAATTATGGAAAGTTGGAGTTCCTTCAAAAACTCAACATAATGAAGTGGCTCCGGCTCAGCATGAATTGGTTCCTATCTACACCTTGGCCAATGTTGCGGTGGATCATAATCAGATTATTATGCATACCCTAAGAAGGGTAGCCACCAGTCATGGTCTAAAATGTCTCTTGCATGAGAAGCCTTTTGCAGGACTTAATGGTTCAGGGAAGCACAGCAATTGGTCCTTGTCTACTGATGATGGGATGAATCTGCTGGAGCCAGGGAAGACCCCCCATGAGAACACTCAGTTTCTGTTGGTATTGCTCTGTGTGTTAAAGGGAGTGGCAAAACATGGAGACTTGCTCCGAGAATCGGCTGCTGACCCAGGCAATGACCATCGTTTGGGGGCAGATGAAGCACCACCAGCCATCCTGTCGGTATTTTTGGGAGAACAATTGGAACATGTACTGGAACAGCTGATTCATGAAGGGTTGGCCACCCACAGCATTAAAAGTGGTAAGTTGAAAACGGGAGTAAGGACTCTGCCAGATTTGGCAAAGGATGCAACCGACCGTAACCGAACCTCACCTTTTGCATTTACAGGTGATAAGTTTGAGTTCCGGATGATTGGTTCTAGAGGTTCTGTGGCAGCACCCAACATTGTGTTAAATACCATCGTGGCGGAAGCTTTTTCCGATGCTTGTGATGTGTTAGAAAAAGCAGAAAACTTCGAAGAAGCTCTGGTTGATTTGTTAAGTGAGTATGCCAAAGAGACCAAGTACATTGTGTATAACGGCAATGGATATTCTCAGGAGTGGATAGAAGAGGCCAAAAGGCGTGGAATCAATAATTTTAAGTCTATGGTGGAGGCTATTCCCGCTCTTACTGCTAGAAAAACTATTGAGCTGTTTGAAAAGTTCAAGGTGTTTACTCAGGTGGAGCTAGAATCTCGTGAGGAGATACAGTACGTTACTTATGCCAGGGTGATTAATATTGAAGCCAGAACCATGATTGATATGGCAAGCAAACAGATCCTTCCTAAGGTGATTGGTTACACAAAAATGTTAGCAGAAACGGTGCTGGCTGTGAAAGAAACGGGCTGTGAGCATCAGGTTCAACTAGAGGCGTTAGAGTCAGTGAATGATCTGCTAAAAAAAGCAAAAGAAGCATTAGATGCTTTGATTGAAGTGACAGAACAGGCGGCTTCGAAAAAAGAAGGGATGGAGCAGGCGTTGTATTATCATCAGCAGGTGTGTCCGCGTATGGAGGCTCTTCGAGCTCCTGTAGATAAGCTAGAGATGTTGGTGGATAAAGAGATGTGGCCGATGCCTTCTTATGGGGATTTATTGTTTAAGGTGTAAAGATTGAACTACACAAGGGGGATTTATTCTTCTTACGTTTATGATATAAAAGAAAATTAAAAAAGCTATTCATTGACCGTTGTGGTGGGTGAATAGCTTTTGTTTTGCTAAGTGTTGAAGTTCAATTCTCTAAGCGGTAGAACTCTTGCGTGAACGCAAAAGAGTTATACCTTCATGAGCTCGACAAAACCTTGCTAAAAGAATTGAACGACCTACGTACGGACTCGTGAAGAACCTCGCCTCGTTGAGGATGTTCTTTTTTCTAGACTCGATAAAACCTCGTCAAGTAAAAAGAACGGCCTCTCACTAAGCTCGAAAACACCTCGCTAAGTGTTCTGGCTCACCAGCTTGGCCAGAATGTCCAGAATACGTTGCCTCCTATGTTTATTCCAGGTTCTGAGCTTATGCCAGCGGTGTTAAAGAATACATATGGCGGTGGGAGAGACGGATGTCTTGCGCCATTAATGGCATCTTGGGCTACCTGCATAGAGAGCGCCGATGGGCCACGAGCAAGAATACGGTCTAGGCTACCGTTCCAGGTAGGGCTGAATTGTCCTGGTGCGAAGATGACACCGTTGATGCAACCTGGGAATCTTGGGTCAGCCACTCGATTCATCACAACGGTGGCCACAGACAATAAGTAATCGTAATTTTGGAAAGCCTCTGCTTCAAGTAATGCGGCAAATATCACCACTACATTACCTTCCACATGGATAGGAGGCTGTGGAGTTGCTCCTCCAGATCCAGTATCATTGGCCGCGGTATTGTTATCCGTTGGTGGTGGTACAGGTGCCTCGGCTTGAATCCTTCTTGCTTCCTCTTCGGCAGCCCTAGCAGCTTCTTCTGCAATACGTGCTGCCTCCTGTGCTCTGATCCATCCTAATTCTGCCAAGAAAGCGTCTAAATCTGTGGCAGTAGAAGCGGCTTGTACAGTGAGCTCCAATCTACGTTCTTCCAAATCACCCATCAACTGAGTAAGGGAAGCTTCTTTGGCGATGAGAAGATCTCTTTGTTCTTGAATCTCTTGCCCCGTGGCAATGAAGATTTGTAGCATCGCCCGATCATGGGCGTTAATGGATTGGATGAATTCGGCTTTGTTAATGAATTCTGCAATATTCTCTGCTGAAAAAAGAAGTTCAAGTACAGAATTGGATCCCATCTCATAAATGTATCGAATGCGAATCTTCATCTCTTCAAATTGTCTAGCTTCGTCTGCTATAGCGATATCTAAGTCATATTCTATAAGAGTAATATCTGTGTGGGTATTCTCGATCTCTATCAAGGTGGCTTCAATCTCATTGTTGATGGCAAGCAAGTCTTGGTCAAGAGAGTCTAGCTGGGCTTGTAGTTCGTCGGAAATCTGAACAAGCTCCGCTTCAGAAGTAGGTTCCCCTTCAGTCGCAAAAACCGGCAAAGATGTTATTGTAATTGCTATAGCAACAGCCAAACATAGAAATGTTTTTGAGCTTTGCTTAAAGCATGTTTTCATGGTAAAGTATTCCTCCTTGGAAATGTTATTATATAGGCGGTAAATCCTTCTATGAAGGATGTACCTTCATAAATTATACTATACATTGCACTATTTGGCAAATATTGATATACTGAATATGTATCTTACGCTCTGTCAAAGCTCCAGTTTGGACCGTCAGAGGACTTCTCGAAATCGCTACTTGAAAGGGGTTCCGCCCTTAGGATAAGCCCTCTAACGATATGAACTGAAGTATGTCAAGAATGAGGAAATGTCGTTGGGAGAAGCAGAAGTGACGAAGAAAATAAAGTTAGTTGCGATTGATCTGGATGGTACTTTATTAACCTCTGATAAAAAGGTAACAGAAAACACCATCAAAACATTAAAAAAAGTAGTGGAACAAGGCGTGATCGTGGTGATTGCAACGGGACGCCCTCTTTTAGGCTTGGATACGGTGATTAAGGATGTTCCCAAATCACCTTATATTTTGACCACCAATGGGGCACGGATTGTGAATGTGGAAACTGAGGAAGTCATCTTAGAAAAACTAATCCCTCATGAAGTGGTACTGAGACTTTTTGATGTGCTAAATAAACATGACTGTGTCAAAGAGATATTTTATCAGGGCCAAGGCTATATTAGCTCAGAGGATTTGAATCGAATTCATCTGTATCATAAAAAACCAGAGATGTGCGACTATGTGAGAAGAACCAGAAAGCCGATTCCTGACCTGTTGGAATTTATGAAGGAGATGAAGGGAAGTGCGGATAAGGCTCAGGCTATTTTTAATAACTTAAATGTGCGAGAGCAGGTGTGGCAGGAGCTTGATGAACTAGATGAACTAAACCTAGCGGATTCTCTGCATTACAATATTGAGATTAATGCCAAGGGAGTTGAAAAGGGCAGTAGCTTGGAGTTTTTAGCAAAGAGTCTTGGTTTTTTGCAAGAAGAAGTAATGGCCATTGGAGATGGCGCTAACGATGTTCGAATGTTAGAGGTTGCAGGAGTTGGTGTGGCCATGGGAAATGCTAAGGATGAGATAAAAAAAGTTGCGGACTTTGTTACTGCATCTAATGATGAGGATGGGGTGGCGAAGGCAATCTATCAATATATTTTGAATGTTTTGTAGAGTTGTACCCTGGCTATGTCAGGAGCAGATTCTGAGAGAATGAAATGTATTAAGAAATCTATCGTATTAAATCATAAATGGTTAATCATAAGGTTTAAAAAAAGGGGAGCAACAGTAGGACAGCTTGAAAGGAGTAGTTGAATTGGAAGCAATTAGAATAATTATTATAGGGATTGTTCAGGGAATTACGGAGTTTTTACCCATCAGTAGCACGGGGCATATGTTGTTGGTTGAAGAATTTATTAACCTTCAGGTGAGTGATGATTTCTTAAGAATGTTTAGAGTAGTGATTCAGTTTGGGTCAATTATGGCAGTAGTGGTGCTGTATTTTCATAAGCTGAATCCTTTCTCTCCTAAGAAGAATATTAAAGAGAAGAAGTTAACGGTTCACCTGTGGATGAAAGTGGCAGTAGCCACTGTACCAGCAGCCATCGTGGGGTTTTTCCTTGATGATTGGATTGATGAACATTTTTTTAATGTATATGTGGTGGTGATTGCGCTCATCTTTTACGGAGTAGTTTTTATTGTAGTAGAGAAGCTTCGAGAAGGGAAAACACCCATATACAACAATGTGTATCAATTGACTTTTTCTGTGGCTTTGGCTATTGGTGCCTTCCAAGTATTGGCTCTGATTCCAGGCACTTCTAGGTCTGGTGCCACAATTATTGGGGCGTTAATTATTGGAGCTGCCCGACATGCGGCGGCAGAGTTTACATTTTTCATGGCCATTCCTGTGATGGCTGGAGCCAGCTTGTTACAGATTATCAACTTTGGTTTGAACTTTACAGCGACGGAGTTCTTCTTGTTGCTTCTTGGAACTATGGTAGCATTTGTGGTATCTATCTTTGCCATTAAGTTCTTGCTGGGGTACATTAAGAAGAATGATTTTAAGGGGTTTGGGTATTATCGGATTGCTTTGGGGCTTGTGATGTTGTTGTATTTTGGGTTGAGTGGGGTGAATTAGATTAATCTATATCATCTTATACGGATGCAATTGGCACTGCTCAGATGGCTATAACGGAGTTAATGGCTTTTTTGATGGTCAGTGGTGGCAAGACCCAGAGAGATTGGAAATAGCTTTTAATATGCTACTTTTGGAGGCTCGGATTCGGGGTGGAATTTGTTTGAATGAACTTGGGATGGTATTACCAGGTGAATTTAAAGGTTGGATTGGCGTAAGCAGACGGCCAGAATTGCTTGGGCGCGTGGAAAATCCACTTTTAAGAAATGCAATTAATCAACTTTATAGGCCTGGCTCTTTTATAGGTGATGGAGGAACGGCTGCAGTGATTCGCTTTGAAAAAGCAACAGGGATTGGGCTAGGAAGGAATGGTGGCACTCACATCCAAAAAGGAAGAGATATGGTTAGGTATTTAGAAAACAAAGTTTCAAAACAGAATTTGAGCCCATCTGATAGAAGATTACTAGATGAGTTGCTAAGAGATTTAAATGATGCATTAGGGAGGTGAAAAAGTTGAAGTATGAGTTGCTATATGATGAATTTAAAAAGGAGATACCCGAATGTGAGGATTTTTGTGTAGCTAAGGAAAAGGAAAATGCAGTGCATCCTACAGATGACGGTATGCATATCATTTTTGGTATGGTTGTTGTGCCTTACATTTTGCACGAGGTAGTAGAAAGAAGAGATACCGAAAAGATTAATAAAATATTTGAATTTTTGGAAAAAATGGCAAAATCACAAAACACTTCTATACAAGAGGTTTTGGAGTTCTCAATAATTGAAGCATTTATTGCCGAAGGTCGAGAAAAGCTTCAATTATTAAAAAAGTATATGCATGACGAAACTTTGGAATGCTGCAAGCATCAAGAACAATATTTTGTAATAGGCTCACAATATGATCTCATGCACAATTGGAATCCCTTAGATCCCTTGCTGTTATAGAGAAGGTATTCTTGCTAGGAGTTGTATCATGCGTAGACTGGACAATATCATCTACAGCATGATGAAGTATGAGACTGAATACCGAATGCCAATGCTAGAGGTGGTAGAGAAACCATCAAAGGAACAAGAGCTTATAGCAAGCTAGAATACCAACAAAAACGTGATAGAATGGAGCAAAATGGGGTTCTATCATTTCAAAAAAGATACAATTTCAGCAAGGAGAGAATTAAGAGATGTTGATTAATAATGACAGTTATTTTCAAATTTTAGAAGATATTAAAACAAGAATCAGAAGTGCCCAATATAAAGCTGTTTTAGGCGCAAACTATGAACAAATAATGCTCTACTGGAATATTGGAAAATTAATTATTGAGAATACTCAGTACGGGAAATCTTTTATTGAAAATCTTGCACGTGATATTAAAGCAGATTTTCCAAATGCAAAAGGATATTCAATCCGCAATCTTCGATATATGCGAAAGTTTGCTTCATTTGTTACAGATGAAGAAAAAGTGCAAACACTGTCTGCAGTTTTGACATGGTCGCATAACACATATCTTTTGGACAAAACTAAAACACTTGATGAATACTTGTGGTATGCTTCACAAATAATCGAGAATGGTTGGTCTTTATCGTCTCTCGAGTATTTTGTGAATACTAAAACCTATCAGCGACAAGCAATTGCAGTAAAAGCTGAAAACTATAAAAGTCAATTACCACAACCGCAGAGCGATCTTGCCATTGAAACACTTAAAAGTCCGTATGTATTCGATTTTGTAGAACAGCGTGATGGAATTATTGAATTTGAAATTGAACAAGAATTGGTTGCAAATATCGCCAAAACCATCATGGAGCTTGGCACAGGTTTTGCTTTCTGTGGCAATCAATATCGTATCGAAGTTAGTGGGAAGGAATATTATATTGATTTACTTTTTTATAATACAAAGCTTCGTTGCTATGTCGTGATTGAGCTTAAAAATACTGCTTTTAAGCCAGAGTATGCTGGAAAATTGAATTTTTATCTTTCAGCGATTGATGATACTTTGAGGTATGAAAGCGATAATCCAACTATTGGGATTTTACTTTGTAAAACGAGAGATAAATTAACTGCTGAATATGCTTTAAAAGACATTAATAAGCCTATAGGTGTTAGTGAATATAAGTTATCAGATTACGTGCCACAGGAATTACTAGATACACTACCAAGTGCGGAAGACATTGAAAAACGCATTAAACTTAAATATGAAATAGATGAAGAATGAGATGAAATACTGTATACTTATGGATTCAAAAGTAGAAGTGTTAGAGGGTAAGTAGCATTTCGTAGTAAGCTAGAAACCATCAAAAACGTGATAGAATGAAGCAAAATGAGGTTCTGTCACTTCAAAAAAAGATACAATTTCAGCCCAAGGGGAACTGGTGGTACTCTACCGACCTCACCGACAAGAGGAAGTACTCCACCGCCACCACCACCACCGCCACCGCCGCCAGTTCGAGGAACTGGTGGGATTATCATTCTTAGAGCAAATACAAAAGGAGAGGCTTTAACTGCTACAAATAATTTGCCTCCCAATATTCAGGCAAGCGTTAGAAGGTTTTTCAAAAAAAGTTCAAATACCTATAATGATTATAGAGTTGAAATACTAGAGAACGGCAATGTGTCTGTGAGAATGACAAAACCTGGAAATGTGCCAGGGTCAAGGGCTGTTTATCACAAGGAAATTGACGCCGCTGGAAACACGATAAGAACATTCAAAGTAACGTATGATTCAAGTGGCAACGTGATTCACGTCAAAGATAAATAGGAGGTGTTTTGGTATGGTAGATGTTAAACTATTGGAAAATTTCAAAAATTTAGAAATAACAAAAAAAGAATTATGCAGTGCGTTAGGCAAAGATTTAGTATCAATACCCATTGACGAACCTCTGATAGTAAAATCGACAGATGTTGTTAATGTACTGAATGCTTATAAGGATGGCAAGCTAGAACTTGAAAAGCTATTAGATTGGGTTAATACAGTGTGGTTTACAGAATTGTTTGATTATGATGATAATGAATGTGATTCAATAGCTGGCGTGATGGATAAACTGGAAGAATTAGATGAGCGTGAAGAACCTTTATCAGTAAATGAAATAGATACCTATATCTCGGCTTTAAAAAACAATCAAGAGTTAACTTTAAGCTAGTCATATAAAGGTTTCTCCTTTGTTTTTGATTTTTGTTTGGTCACTTAAATCTTAACAAATTTAAACCTTTTTCCTATTAAAATCAAGGAAAAAACGAAGTTTTTTCTTCATTTGAGGGGTGAAAGCAATGATAATCAATTATCCCTGTGTTTATAAGGGTTAACGAAGATAAATCATGTAACTATGAATAATTCAGGGATAATTATGGTAAAGGCTTTGATTTCGGTAGCTTGTACAAATTTGCTAGATTTCAGAAGTATTACCCAGAGATTTTGGACTCATTGAGTTCAAAATACCACATACCGATTGATTCCAAGGTGGAAACGTTAGAGGATAAACAACAGGTGGTAGAAGAACCGCCAGAGCAAAAACGTCTTGTAGCAAAAGGCACATCGAACTTAGGCATGCTGGTGATTTGGCTAGTAGAGGTGTCACTGATATACCTAGCACTCTGAATCGAGTCATGAATACAACATTAATCAACACAGGCTCAAAAGCCGGAGGAAATTTTGCAGATTTTAGGTACAATGGAAACGTATTTAGAGTTGTTTATGGGACAAATGGATATATTGTATCATTTTTTCCAATTCAGTAGAAAGGGAAATTATTATGAGTAAGTATAAATTGAAATTTTGGTTTGAGCATGGTGGCATATGCGTATGGGGTGAAAATGATAATGCAAAAGAGAAATATGGATATGCTATCGACAATGAAAAATTACCGATTTCAA
>JGI20163J15578_10000073_pt1 | contig 37852 bp, 32 predicted proteins | sample TergutCu122P1_FD_15578 | JGI IMG/M metagenome (IMG submission 15578)
CCAATTATACTCATTTTTTTGCTCTCAAAATACATATTACGGCGCTTTGACTTATGTTAAAATCTATCGGCGGGTTACTGTTTTTCATCATCGCATTTTGGGCTGTTTGAATGCCAACGCCATAACGCTGAACATAACCCAAAGTTTTCATCATATCAGCAATATTCGGATTACGATAATCGGTAATTCCTGGGCTCCCAAAATTTTCAGCAGTGATATTTCCGTACGGTCCGCCGGGACTGTTTATTTCTACCCTGTCGTTAAACCAATAAACCCGCACCGGCGCATTTGTTCCTTCATACAATCTGTGAAGCATTGCGTTATGCAGTAATTGCTGAAAAGCGATGTGCGGGTAATCGACAGTTGTTTTTTGCGGACTAAAACTGATATCAACTGCCGTGCGATTATGAGCTTTTAATTTCTCTTCGGTTCTGCGAATCATGTCAGGTATGGTTCCTTTTATTTCCTCTTCGTCTATTATGGGATCAAACAACTCTGTTCCGTTTATTCGCAAAAACTGAACATAAGCGCCAGGAATAAATTTTTGCGGATTTTTTCCAATTGCCAATAAGCCAAAAATAGTAGGAGAAGTAATATCCAGAGAAACAATCATTCGGGTTGACGAAAGCCGTTCTTCGTAAGTCCTGTCATTGGCATCAAGCACTTCTTTTGAAAATGCTGCTGGCAGGTATTCATTTTCAAAAATAACTCTTGAAAGATCATCTATTGATGCGCTGTAAACTGGCTTGAGGTCATAAGACATTGAAAGCTCTTTTTCTCTCTGCGTGGTCGGATTCTATATCATTGAGCAGAGCTTCAAGTTCCTGGTCTGAATATGGCGTTGGTTTATTCATGGTTTGCCTTGTCTTCTTCATAGCTATTAATTTCATTTTTAAGTTGAGTATATTCATCATAATCAAAATCGCAGACAGCTTGGCATTTTTTTTCTATATATCCATATAATTTGTTGATAAATGGCAATACCTTTATTTTTCTGTTAAATAATATTAAAAATAAATAATATGATAAAGGGATTACTATTTGTATTATATTTGATAAAATTCCAATGTTGCGATCTGCAAAATTTCCAAATATTTTTATACTGAATAGTACACTTAAAAAAAGCACTATTGGTGGCAATATAAAACGCACTGTATTTTTTGCGAAGAAAAATAATTTGTTTACACGTTTATATTTCTTTTCGAGAGAAAGTAAATACTTCTGTTTTATTTTCAAATTATCTTTTTTATCTAATTGTAATTCTCGTTCTTTTCTCTCAAGCTGGCTTTGTAGCTCTTTATTCGAACTATTATATGCTTTAATTTGCTGCTTTATATAATCAGATTCATTTTTTGATTTTTCCAAACTGTCTTCATTCAAAAAGCTTATTATTAATTTAAGATCCTCAGCAATTATATCTTCAGGTTTCTGGGGAATGTTTCTAAGTTGATTCAATCGGTTTTTGGCTTGCTCCTCAGCTAAATTACCTGCTTTGATTTCTTTCATCATTTTGTCATATTCAACACCTGCTTTGTCACCAATAATACTTGAGAATATGATTCTTGACTTTAAAACTATGTCTGAGTTGCGTGGTGTTACATTATTCCCAAATCCTTTATTTAGTTTAAACCAAAATTTGTTCGTCAGCCAGTCAAGTGTTGTTGCTAGCGGGACATTGCCTTCTTTTTTAATTAAATTATGCCAAGCAATTTTTAAAATCTTTTTATTTCGAGTTACAAAAATGTAACCAATATTTTCAAAATTATTATCTTCCTTTGACTTTCTTTTTATATTAATTTTATTCAACAATAAAAGGTCTTCATAAACATCATAACCAAGATCACGTGACAGAGTATCTTTTACAGTATTATCGATTATACTTTTTTTGTAATATCAAGTTCATCTTCTTCTAATTCAATGCCATTTGTTGTTAATAACGTAAAAAAATCAGATTTTTTTATTATCACATCGCTTTCTAATTTACAGTTTTGAACGATGGTAGACATAGCAGTTCTTTCTGGACTCAATATGTCTTTTCCTGCTACAATTTCACATGCTTTATAGAAAAAAGTTTCTATTTCTTTTCTTGTCGAAATAAAAGATCTCAGTTTAATTAATTTTTTTTGAGATTTTGTATTTATATCTTTAACATATGCAAAAAAATCATCAAAAAACATTTTATATAGTTCACCATCAAATCCCGCCATCTGAAATAGGATTTCGGTATCAAAATAAACGGCTATCTCAGTATTCCAAGACCCAAGCCGACTAATATCACTGTAAGTAATTCCTGAATATAGTATCAAGCCTTCTCGAATGTCTTTTAAAATTGATCTAATATTTGGTTCTGTTTCTGTAATCAGATATGCAGCAATATATTTTGTATATTGCATTATTTCACCTTCGTCTAATAAGTAACTAAACAATTCTTTTTGAACAATTTCTTTTTCACTATCTGACAACTCTTTTTTTGTTATTTTTTTTATATAATCAATTAATCTGCCAAACATTTCATGATATACACTATTAGATTGTTCATAAAGACTTGTAAAATTTTTTATTGTTTCAAATTTTGAAGAATCAACAATATATTCTCCTAAATTGCTTTTTTTAAGATAAGACAATCGTTTTAAAGATGTTTTTATTACAGCTTCAGGTAATCTAAAACCAAATTCATCTTTTAATTGCTGAGTCAATAACACAGTAGTAAAACATTTCAAGCCTTTTTCAGCAATAAGGACTGAGATAAAATGCATAAGCACATCGTAGATATCTTTGCGTTGGTCGTACAATTCACGAAAAACAGCAAGTGATGCAATTAATTCTTTCATTCAAAACCTCCTAAATACATTTATATCTCCTCTGCAATGGTGTGTTTATGGCTATCTTATTTTTCATTCGTTTTAACCACCTCCTCCCAACAGCTCTAGGGCGGTTTTTTCGGTGGGGTTGTTGGTGCCGAGTTCGCCGCGGAAGGCGCGGGCGAGAATGGCTTTTTTAACTAAGTCTATTTTATCAATTATATCACACAGTTCTTTAGCGTGCTGTTCTTTTTGAAATAAGTTGTCAAGGATACGGACTATTTCTTGCTGTTCGGAGAGAGTTGGGAGACTGATAGGCATCGTTTTCATAACAGAAAATGGTGGAATGTTCAGAATTGCAGTCCCTTTAGCTTTATTAACAATATCGCTTTTTAATATTTCACCAAAATATAAAATAAAAAAAGTTTCTGCGATGCAATCTTTTATTCTGACTCTCATTAATGCTTGATTTATCACTCCACTTTCGCAGTTTTCTGGTAATTTATATACCTCACCTATCGTTCCTGCACAACTAATAATTATATCGCTCGGAACAACTTCAAAGCCTTTCAGCTCATTAAATTTTGACTTGGAAATATAGTAATTTCCATAATCTATTGTTTTTCTAATGGCATTTCCTTGTTCATAAACTTTATACGTATTTTGTCCTTTAGGGACAAACATTGCTTTTGTAATTGACGAACCAAATGGTCCTTTTTTATATTCAGCAACATCATTAAGCGTTTTATTCTCCCAGCTATCCATACTTACGCTGTTTTCTTTGCGCCAGTTGGTGGTTAGCTCGCCGGTGAAGGCTTTGTGGAGAATGGCAGCTTTGCGGGTTTCAAAGCTGTCGAGAGTATTTTGAACAAGCTCTTTTGCGCGGTCGAGTTTTTCAAACAGGCTTTCAATGCGCTCGACAATGCGTTGTTGTTCAGGGAGAGGAGGGAGGGGGATCATTTTTGCTTTAAGCATAGGCACAGTCAATTGCGGGATACTTGAACCTACGCCTTTCTCAAGAAAATTATCGAATGTCAATTTCAAAAAAAATGGACTAATTATTTTGTTTGGCGCGACTACAATTAGTCGAACAATTGGATAATAAGGATAATCACGCAATACTGAAAACCCAATCGTCCCACGTCCGGAAACTGTAATCGTATCTTTTTTTTCATTTTCAATGTCAGTGAACCCAATAATACCATCATTATTAACACCATTAGCAACAACTGGAATAGTATTTACAACTGTTCTAATTTCAGAAAAAGTTTTTGGTTTATCACCACCTGCACGTATATATTCACAAACCATCGGTAGCCTAACCCACACCCAGTTGTCCGGCACAGGATACGGCTGCTCATCTTCCGGCACAAGAGCCTGCGCTAAAAGCTCTTCTTTGGTAAGCGGCTGCTTCTTCACCTTCGCCATCATCGTATTACCTTTGCGTCTTCGTTTTTGTTGTTTTCTCTAATAACATTTGTATCAATTCCTATAAATATTCCTTTTAGTTCCTTGACAGGATTTATAGGGAGCAATGCTATCTTATTGTTTTTAAGCATTACTTCAAAGGTAGTTCCGGCTTTTAATCCCGTAGCTATACAAATTTCTTTAGGGATGATTAATTTATAATCATTGGAAAGTGTTACAGTCTTTGCCATCATCGTTCACTCCTGCTCAATATCAAATTCCTCAAACTTGGTCAATTTAGCAACTTTGAGGAATTTGGGTTTTAAACTCATTTTTAATCCTTTGTTTTCTTTTCAAGGCTTCTGAGTTCCCTCACCACACTCATTACAAGGTCAGCAGCTTCTTCCAACTGCGCTGCGATTTCTTCGCCGCTTTCTGCCGGGTCTTGTAAGTCGTCATAATCCAAAATGCTGTCGTCGCGGATAAGACCAAGGTCAAGGCTGTCGCCTTTGGCAGCAATCTGCTCGCGGGTAAAACAGCTCCAGCGTTCGTCCTTAATGGCTGTTCTTTTTTTTGCGTTATAGGCTTTTACAAAAGCATCAAAGTGCTCGGCCTTAAGCGGAGATGTTTTGCCAAAGCTCTGCATATTTGTACGCAGGTCGTAATACCAAATTTCTTTGGTATTGTCTTTCTCTGTTTTGCCGCGCGTAAAAAACAGCACATTTGTCTTTACTCCCTGCGCGTAGAAAATGCCTGTGGGCAAACGCAGAACCGTATGCAGGTTGCACTTGTCCATTAAGTCTGCACGAATTTTAGCGCCATCGCCGTCAGCAAACAATACATTGTCGGGCAATACTACAGCAGCGCGGGCTTTATCATCGCGCTTTAAGCTGCGGTAAATGTGTTGCAGAAAATTTAGCTGCTTGTTTGAAGTTGGGAAAGTGAGGTCGTCGCGGGTTGCCCGCTCGCCGCCTTTCTTGGTACCAAACGGCGGATTTGTGAGCACCACATCAAAGTCGCTCATCTGCTTGCCTTGATTGGACAAGGTATCTGCCAGCAGGATTTTGCCTTCGATGCCGTGTAACATTGCGTTCATTAATGCAAGCCGGTGGGTGTCATGCACAAGCTCGCAGCCGGTAAAAGCCTGCTGAGTCTGAAATATCTGTTTTTCAAGAGGCAGGTCGAAATATTTATCATAGCGTTCTTTCATATACTGGTCTGCTGCAATCATAAAACCAAAGGTTCCGCAGGCAGGGTCATTGCAGCGCTCGCCGGGCTGCGGCGCGATAAGATTTACCATTACATCAATAAGCACACGCGGAGTAAAATACTGGCCTGCGCCGGATTTCTTTTCATTGGCGTTTTTTTCGAGCAAGCCTTCATACAAATTGCCGAGCCCTTCTTCCTTGGCAGAGTACCAGTCAAGGCCATCAATACTGGTAATGATTTTTTCAAGGTTTTTCGGTTCATCGATATTGGAGCGCGCGCCTGCATAAATCTCGCGGATGCGGCCAGCGCAATTTTCGCCCAAATGGTTTAATAGTTCGTTATAAAAACGCTTTAGTTCAACACCCTGTTTTTTTACAAGCACATCCCAGCGATATTTGGCAGGAATCTGTTTGTCTGTCTCTGTTTCCTTCGTCATTTTCAAAAAAAGGATATAAGTTAATTCGGTAACGTATTGATGATAGGTAATGCCATCATCTCTTAATACATTGCAAAGATTCCAGAGCTTTGCGACAATCTCCTGATTGTTCATGCGATTTGTCCTCCATCATCATATAAGTAGTCGTTAAGCTCCTGTAAATAATCTTCCAGCTTGTTGTTGAATATCTTATTGGCGCGAGCAAAACCGCCTTGTGTTTTGAACGCACCTGTATCAAAAGTTTTGCGGTCAATGATTGTCTCGGAAAGCAGCGCTTTCTGAATGCGGTCAAGCCAATCAAGCTCCATTTTGGAAAAATTATGATTTTTCCTAAGCTTCTCCACTGCGCGTTTGATGCGTTCTTCGTGGCTGATTAAGTCTGAACCCAATGCATAGCGCCGAATATAACTTATAATGTCTGCGGTTATATCTTCGTTTTTTAATTCCCGCCATGCAGTATTAAGCTGCTTTTCTGTAAAAGAATGGCGGTCAAGCTCAAACTTGAGGCTCTTAAGGCTTTCTCTTGTAAGCTCACGCGGCCGGGTACAAACTATGTTAAGCGCTGTTATGGTATTGATATTGGATTTAATGAATTCGCCGAACTCATCAAGGTAATCCTGCGGTGTTTTGCCTTGCCCATAACCGCGTGTGTGGCTTATCAGTGTATCTTCGTGTTCAGAAACAACTATGGCGCGGTAAGTAGAAGATTCTTTTTCATCAAGAATTTCAAATAAGCCGGTATTTCGCAGAATATACTCCTTGGCTTTTTGCGCGTTCATTTCTACCAGCTTTTCTGCAAACTGCGCGGGATTAAGTTCTTCACCGGACAGAAAAACAAAACGTTCTATTGCTTCTTCGCTCATGTTCTGTTTCTTGCGCTGGATTTTGGCAATAATCATGTCGACCTGGTTTTTAAGCTGCTGTTCAGATTCCAGAATTTTAAGCCCGCTTAATAGCTCTTTAAAAGAGGCAGATTCTTTTTGCACTATCGGCTTCATGGTGTTAACAGGTTCAAGCGATTCGTAGACACCAACCGGGTCATAAATCTCGAAATGAGTTTTCCCGATCTTTGGGCAAAGGCGGGTAGCGCGTCCCAGCATTTGTTCAAACAAGATGCGGGACTTTACCCTGCGCATGAAGACCAGAGTTGTAATCTCCGGCACATCAATACCTGTGGTAAGTAAATCTACAGTTGCGGCGATGTTGGGGTATTTTTCATTCTTGAAGCGTTTGATAGCTTCGAGAACTTTTTTGGGATTTCCGCCGCCGATACTGCCGGTGATTTTCATAATAGCGTCGTTTGAAACACCCATTGGCTCGTAAATCTCCTTGAGGATTTTTATAATAAGGTCGGCATGGTTATCGTCAACAGCATAGATTAGGGTTTTTCCATTGCCTTCCGGATTAATATCGCGAGATATTTCTTCCAGGACAGTACGATTAAAGCTTTCTGTAATAACATGACGATTGAAACTTTCAATATCAAAGTTTAGTTCATCTTCAAGCTCGCTGCTGTTGATTATTTCGTTAGTGACGGGATCATAAACAACAACTGTTTCTCCGGGCTGGTATTTAATGCCTTCGTCGCGCAGTTTTGTATGTATGTTGTGCGGCGCATCATGGTCAACAAGATAGCCTTCGATAACAGCGCGGCGATAGGGGTATTCAAAAACAGGTTTCCCGAATATTTCTGTAGTATGCAAAGCAGGGGTAGCAGTCAAAGCGATTTTTACTGCATCAAAATATTCGATTACTGAGCGGTACTTGCTCATATAATCTTTTTGATTGCGGTAAAGCTGTTCATCTTCGCTCATTTCTTTGTCAAGAATATATCCGCGATGAGCTTCGTCTACGATAATCAGGTCATAATCTGCAACTGAGGGCATGGCGTCTGTATCATTGTACAGGATGCGCTTGACAAGACTCTGCACTGTAGCTACATGGATTTTTGTTTCCCTGTCTATCTCTTTATCATCAAGATTTTTGATATTATAAATTTCATCGAGAGTCATTAGCTCTTCGATTTTGACTTCTTTAAAAACATCCTGCGCTTGTTCTCCAAGTGCAGTGCGGTCAACAAGGAACAAAATTCTTTTGAATCGCCCTGTTTTTAGAAAGCGATAAATCATGCCAAGTATGGTTCTTGTTTTTCCTGTGCCTGTTGCCATTGCCAGTAACGCAGTTTGCCTGCCTTGAACAACTGCTGCTTCGGCTTTTTCTATGGCCTCGATCTGATAGGAGCGCAAATTAAGCCCATCAGGATCGCTAAGTAAGTCGTATGATGTTTCAGAAAGCTTTTGATTTGCAGTGTCAGTATCTTTATCAAGCATCTCCAGCAAGCCCTGGGGATCAATCCAGCCCTGCAAAGCTTTTGGGGTATTGGAATCCTTTCGGGCGTCGCGGAACCATATACCGGATTTTGTTTCAAGCTGCTTAAGATATGGTCTGCCGTTAGTTGCAAAGAGAAAAGGAGCTTTATATGCACCCCATGTATCAATTACATATTCTTTATGCTCATCTTTGATGCCCATGCTGTAATCGCGGCACTGATTGGCGATTAATGATGAAACATCTTTATGAAGAGCTTTTGCTTCTACAACTCCGACAAGCTTTAGACCAGCAAAAAGCGCATAGTCAACGGTGCCCCATTTGGAAATAGCAGAATTGGTAGGCCACTCTGCAATAGCAATATTCTTGCCTTTCTGCGGACGGGTTCCTTTGGAATAACGCAGGTTTTCACTATCTGCTTCCCAGCCAACTTTTCGTAATTCTTCATCTATAAGGTAACGAGTTTCCTTTTCTGATAATCTAAGGTTATGAATCGCTTTTTTAGAAAGCTTTTCGCGCTCAGCAGCATTTACAGCAATATTTGTGAGTGAAGATAGAGAAGCTGCCTTTGCTTTTTCTAATTCTGCTGAAAGTTTTTCGTTTTCTTCGAGTAATTTTTGATAATTGGTTTGATTGCGAATGTCATCGGGCAGTACAAAGGCAGCCGGCTTATAATCGCAATCCCCATAAGTTTGCATAAACCAGACCGAGAGAGTATGAGTCATCCGAAGCAGTGTTTTGCAATCCTCAAATGAGTCGTATCCTTCATGTACTGCAATATTGCGCTTTGTCCTAAGCAGGTAAAGGATCTTGCTGATCTGCCCGGAAATTAAACATTCGCGCTGCAAGACTTTTATTTTGTTTGCAAGCGTATTTTGTGAATCCGGCAGAGGTGTTATTCTGTCGAGCTCGAACATATAATTAACTATGGTTTCAGAAAGAGCTCCCATTTTATATAAGCAGGAGTTGGGGTCTGAATATAGATAAGCTTCGGCAAGGCTGCCAAGTTTTTCGAGCGCTGGAAATTGTTCTGTAAAAAATGAAAAATTGCTATTCACCTTGCTCCCTTTTTGAATTTTTCGGCAACGGGCACTGGTTTTGCCATATCGCTAAAAGCCTTTTTAATTATACAACATTTTATTGACAAAATATACAAAAAATATATTCTAAAATAATGGAAAATAAAACTATCGAAGAAAGCATAATTAGTGCAATGGACGGCAGCAATACAAAATTGATAAAGTATCTGCCCTATATTTTACAGGATTTCTGGGAGATTGGCTCCTCGCCGGAAGAAATACTAAAAATTATCAAAAAACACAAGAAGGATTATTCAAACCTTAATGTATTGGATTTAGGCTCAGGCAAAGGCGCTGCTTCTATAAAAATTGCATCAGAATTAAAATGCAAATGTCTGGGAATAGACGGAATAGATGATTTTGTTATTTTTTCCAACAATAAAGCCAGGGAGCTTGGCATAGATAACATTTGTACTTTTGAGACAAACGATATCCGAGCAAGAATAAAAACTCTTGGAAAATACGATGTTATTATCATGGGGGGAACAGGTCCTGTTTTAGGAGATTACTACAGCACACTATCGCAGCTAACGCCTCATTTAAATAGCGATGGTATAATAATTATTGATGATGCTTATGCTGATGATGATTGCACCGCAGAGTATCCCAATGTTTTGCGCAAAAGCGAAGTATATAAACAAATAAGCAGTGCCGGAATGGAATTGATTGAAAAAATAACAATTAATGACATCCCTGAAACAAATGAAATATATAATGAAGAATTCGAAAATGTGAAAAAACGCTGCATGGAGTTGGCAGAAAAATATCCCGAAGATAAAGAATTATTTTTGGAATATACAGAAAAACAAAAAAGAGAATATGAGATATTAAGCAACGAAATAATTCCGGTCATGCTGGCAATTCGCCGACGGGGGCAAAACTAAAAGATGTTTCAAAATAAATCCAAACTAATTGTTATAATTTTACTTTTTTTCTGCTTTTCGCTTAAGGCAGCAGATTTTCGTCCGGCGCCGCCGGAGCTTTATGCTCATTCCGCAATTCTTTTTGATGTTAACTCCGGCTTTCTTCTTTTTGAAAAAAATGCAGACGATGTAATCCCGCCTGCATCCATGACAAAACTTATGACTATGCACATTGTTTTTAATGCAATACGGGAAGGCCGCCTTTCGCTTGATCAGTATATTCCCATAAGCGCAGAGGCCAGTTTTAAATCAAGTCCACCAAGATCTTCTTTGATGTTTATCGAAGAGGGGCAAATCGTTACTTTGTTTGAGCTTATGAAAGGGCTCGCTATCCCTTCCGGAAATGACGCAGCAGTTGCTGTTGCCGAAGCAGTTGCGGGTTCTGTTCCTGCATTCATCAGTATGATGAACAGAGAAGCAAGGCGCATGGGACTCGAACAAACATTCTTTGACGATGCATCTGGATTTAGCGCTTACAACAAAACTACTGCCAGAGAATTTGCGCGGTTCTGTTTTTTTTATATACAGGAAAACCCCGAAGCCATTCCGCTGTTTCATTCATTCAGGGAATTTACATACCCGCTAAGCCACAATATTCCAGAAGGAAGCACAAGCGCTCTAGGTCCTATTGGTCAGTTTAGCAACAATATTCTTTTAGGCAGAGTCGAAGGAGTCGACGGGCTTAAAACAGGTTTCATATATGCATCAGGGTTTAACATTGCCCTTACCGCAGAAAGGGACGGCAGAAGATTGCTTGCTGTATTAATGGGAGGACCAAGAAGAAACGGAGCAGCGCTTCGAGCCAGAGACGGAGAAGCGTTACTTTCTTATGGATTTGACAATTACACAACTTTTTATCCTCAACTCCCGGAACTCTCCAGAAACAGGGTTTATAAAGGCCGCGCTAAAAATGTTGAGCTGACAGTTATGGTGCCAGCAATAACTCTTCCGAATGCGGATGTTGACGCAATAACCTGGGAGATTGAGTGGGGGGCTCCTCTGGTAGCGCCCTTTCCCGCAGGAACTGAGGCAGGCATGATACGGCTTCTGGATAAAGAAAATTCTCTCATATTCAGCCGAAGCATCGTTACTGCAATCGAAGTGGAAAGAGGCTCTTTTTTTAGAAGATTTTTTGACTCAATTGCGCTTTTCTTTAAAAGAATCTTTGCAAGCTAGGTGTGAATCGCCGGCAAGTAAAGCTCCGGCGCAGCGGCAATCCATGCTGCAGTGACTTGACAGCAGGGCAAAGAGGCTAACACTAAGTTTTGGTATTATTTAAACAGCCCTATAGTGAATTTATAGGGCTGTTTTGATGTAATTTATTGTTCCGCTGCTGTAAATCAAGTATTAAAAAGATTAGTTTTGTTTTTGGATATGACTGATATTATGCATAACCAATAATAAAGGCAAGAATGACAACACAGCCGCCAAGAATCAGGATGACTTGTGTTCTAAGGTTTCCATTCATTTATCTTCTCCTATAATTTATAACTTTATTAGATTCATAATAGTTACATAATTTAATTATCGTTCTAAATATTTCCCAGCGTTAATATGAAAAACAATTTCCGAAAAAAAAAGTCCTTGCTATATTGCAAGGACTTCTATACTTTGCGGCGAAGAGGACTTGAACCTCCACGGGAGAACTCCCACTAGCCCCTCAAGCTAGCGTGTCTACCAATTTCACCATCGCCGCAAATAAATATCACCATTTTATTTTATTCACCCTAAAAAATATTGTCAATATAGTTTTCAAATCATAAAGCCATAATTTTTTTCAGATTCTCCACCAAAGCAGAAAACCTGGCAAGAGCAGCATTCACAGGCTCCGGAGACTCCATATCAACCCCCGCAAGCTTCAGCGATTCAAGCGGATACTTCGACCCGCCGGACTTCAAAAACCCAAGATAATCATTTTTCTCTTTTTCTCCGCCATTCAAGACCCTTTCTGAAAGCGCAATTGCCGCAGAAAGACCTGTCGCATACTTATACACATAAAAAGCTCTGTAAAAATGAGGGATTCTCAAGCCCTCAAGGTCGCTCGTTTCTTCGAACACTGTTTCCGGGCCAAAATAAGCTCTAAGCAAATCTTTATATGCAGCTCGCAAACTTTCGAGGGTCAACGGAATGCCTTTTTCAGCCATATCATGCACCTTGTGTTCAAACTCTGCAAACATTGTCTGGCGAAAAATTGTTGCGATAATATCATCAATCTGCTTGCACAAAAGATAAGCCTTCATATTGTTATTCTCTGCTTTTTTAAGAAGATGCACTGCCAAAAGCTGCTCATTAAATGTAGACGCAACCTCTGCTTCGAAAATAGTGTAGCTATAATGCTGAAAAGGATTGTTTCTCTTGCTGTACCACGAGTGCATCGAATGGCCAGCCTCGTGTGTAAGAGTAAAAACATGGCGCAAAACATCTTCCTTGTAATTCATCAATATATACGGTTCCCCGGAATAAGAGCTTGAAGAAAATGCGCCCGACCGCTTGCCCTTGTTTTCGTACCTGTCCACCCACCCATGCAAAAGTCCGTTACGCATCACTGTGCAGTACTCATCCCCAAGAATTGTTAGCGACTCTGCGATTTCCCCAACAGCCTGCTCATACGGATACTTCACTTTTATCTCGCTCACAAGAGGAACATAAACATCGTATAAGCGGAGTGCATCGAGCTTCAAAACCTCTTTTCGCAATTTATAATATTTGTGCAATTCGCCTAAATTGCTGCGAACGCAAGAAACCAGGTTATCATAAACAGATTCAGGCACCTTGTCCGGAAAAAGAGCCTTGCTGCGGCACGAATTGTATTTTCTGGCTTTTGAACGAAAAACATCAAGGTGCAAACTTCCGGAAAAGAGTGCCGCAAGAGTGTGTTTGTGAGCATCGTATACACCGTAGAATTTGTTATACGCTGCCTGCCTCACACTCCTGTCAGGGTCAAGTAAAAAAGATATAAATGTAGACTGGGATAACGGTTTCTCGCCGTCCGGCGTAGCTATGGTTCCGAAATCCATATCAACATCTGTTAAAACAGAAAATGCTTTTTTTGCTGTCTGGTTGGCTTCGGTCTGGAGCGCAAGAAGCCTCTCTTCGTTATCCGACAAGACATGCGGCTTGAATCTCAAAAGTTTATTGAGATAAACAGAAAACGGTTTTATTCTGTCGTGAGTAAAAAACCCTTCCATTGTATTATCCGGAATAGATGTAATTTCCGGGGTTATAAAACTTGTCTCTGCCTGTTTTTTTGTAGCAGCAGTCATGTAGCGCGCCATTCTCTCCTGATTTTTGTTATCACTGCTGTCCTCGCTGTATTTTAGGCTCGCATAACTTCCAAGCTTTTCTTCTGTCAGCCCCAGCTTGCAAAGATATTCAAGGCAGTCCGCCAGATTATCAGCAGAGAGAGCAAGCGCGCCTTTATATTTTGCAGCTTCTTCAATCTGCTTGTTAAATTCCGCCAGCTCTTTTTCCCACTCATCTTCGGTTTTAAACAGAGAATCAAGATTCCACTTGTCTGATTCCTGTACATCTTTTCGTTCAGGTATTTTATTCATTGATTAAGCTCCCTTGTCATACTGATAAAACCAACATCGCGCTCATTAAGGCTTCGCAGGTACTGGTTTAAAAAACTTTTTCTAATAAAGGGTACGCAAAGCGACCCTTTTTGTTACTCATCGCTCGATTACTTTGTGCGAAAGCTAAGCTTTCGCGCGATTCTCGCTTATTCGTTCAATTAAAGATACGATTGCTCTCCCTGCCTTTCCCCTGTGCGAGATTTCATTTTTTTCTTCTGCAGAAAGTTCGGCTGCTGTTTTTCCAAGTTCCGGGATAAAAAAGAGAGGGTCATACCCAAACCCGGATACTCCCCGCTCCTCATAAATAATCTCCCCTTCAAGAGTTTCCTGGCAGATAAAAAATCTGTCAAGATTAATAAGAAATACCATTGAGCAGACATAATATGCTTTTCTGTCAGAAACATTTTTCATTTTATCCAGAAGGTACAGATTTTTCTCCTTATCGCTAAGTCTAATTTTCCCATTGCCCCCATAATATGCAGAATGAATCCCCGGCTCCCCGCCCAAAGCAGGAACACATAACCCCGAGTCTTCTGCCAGCACAGGCATTTTTACAATATCAAACAGCGCATTTGCCTTGCCAAAAGCATTTTCATAAAAAGTAAGAGCTATTTCTTCGTGATCAAAATCCAGTCCCATATCTTTGGGTATTAATATTTTATGATTTGGTAAAAGCTTGTTCAATTCCTTTACTTTATTAATGTTTGTAGAAGCAAATAATATATCCATAGCACTTATAATAAATAGTATTAAACCGCAGAGCAAGTCTTTTGTACCATAATACAAGCTCTAGTTCAGTAATTTACTAGAGATCGCATCAGGGCAAACGCATGAAAACTTATAACTCATTATAGGATAAAGAGTTAGCAGATAGTATGTGAAATCTAAGCATTTTGTAATTCCTTATGTTGTAATGAGATAACTTTTTTCATGCGTTTGCCGTGCTTTTCAGAATTAGAGGGCTTTTGTATAAAAGCGGCTATCAATATACTATTAAAAAACTTGACAGTCCCTGATTATGTGTTAGAATTAAAGTATGGAAATAAATAATATATCAGGAAACACTTCCGCGCTTCAAATGCGGGAAGAAACAGCAAGGATGCAGTCAGCGGCAATGCAGAATGTGCAAAATATGCGGGACAATAGTGCAGTCCAAAACAGAATTGCAGAAAATTCTGCTGTCTTGACAGATCCTCACAGCGGAAACCACGTCAATACATACGCGTAGTTTTTTTTAGCAGCACTTAAAACGGGTGTTATTTCGTTTTTGTATCCGGGTCAATGGTCTAAGGGCATGATATGACGCGAAGGAAATTCATAAAAGTATGTTGCGCAGCTACAGGGCTTACAGCCCTTGGGGGCTGGAATTTGTACACTTGGGCTCGCGGCAGCAGTACGCAGGAGCAATGCAGCGCATCAAGTGTCCCTCTGAATAAGAATACATACAAGCCCGGATATCTTACTCTTGAGGCTAACGGCGAACTTGAACGCCGGGAACGTATCCTCTGGGTAAAAATGGAGAGCTGCGATCTTTGCCCGCGCAAGTGCCGTGTCAACCGCATGGCAGGCGTAGCGGGTATGTGCAGTGTCTCGAACACCTTTAGAGTCGCTTCTGTTGGTCCTCATTTCGGCAATGAAAGGGTGCTTGTCGGCGCACGCGGAACAGGAAATATTTTCTTTTCCAACTGTAACCTGCTTTGCATTTTTTGTCAAAATTGGGAAATAGCTCATCGCGGCGATGGTCGTTTGACTTCTCATGCTGCACTTGCCAACATGATGATTTCGCTTCAGCAAATGGGCTGCCACAACATTAATTTTGTTACGCCGACACATCTTGTTCCGCATCTTATAACTGCACTTAGGCTCGCTATTGCCAATGGGCTGAATTTACCGTTACTTTATAACACTAGCGGCTATGAATCCCTTGAGGTAATTCAGCTGCTCGACGGCGTTGTTGACATTTACCTGCCGGACTTTAAGTTTCAGGACTCAGAAAAAGCAACTAGGTTTTTACATGGCGCACCTGATTATGCGGGTTATACTGCTGCAGCAATCAAAGAGATGCACAGACAGGTTGGAACGCTCAATATAGTTGATGGTATTGCAAACCGCGGGCTGTTGGTTCGGCACCTGGTTTTGCCGGAAAATACAGCAGGCACCGATACTTTCGTGCGCTGGGTAGTCTCTGAACTGGGAGCCGATACTCACGTCAACATCATGGATCAGTATTGGCCTGCATTTCTTGCACACAATCACCCGCCTTTACACCGGCGGCTAACTCCAAGGGAATTCGAACAGGCAATGCGCTGGGCGCGGGATGCCGGCTTGCGAAATTTTCATTAATTTACTAACAATAAATGGTATTACATGCAAAGCGATCACTAAGGGCTTCCTCGGTCACAACCTCCCGTTTTTCTATCCTCCCATGGTCTTTCTCAATGCCGCTGTGCCACACATCACTGGGCAAGTGCTGTTTAGACCACGTTTCCTCGGCAGTTTCAAAATATTTTTTGATTTCCCGGTATGTCTCCACTTGGTTTTCCTTCACCGCAAGGATATAACGTGCCCCTTTTTCACGTATCTTATAAGCAATTTCCCTCTGACACCCCATCGCATCAATCGTTATAGTATCCCCAGACACTTCCAAACTATCCAATAGCGCTGGTATGGCTGTTATTTCGTTGCTTTTCATCTGCTGCCAGTTGCCCTAACACCAGGTTTTTTGCTCCTACCCACGCGCTTACTCTCTTGCCAAGGCTCTTGCATGCACTCCCGCTGATTGTCTTTCTGCCAATGTTTATTTCACGCCCGCCAGGACCTTTTGCTTCATCAAGCCATTGATGAAGGCAGGCTGTTAATTCGTGCGGGTTTACAAATGAAAAAACTCGCGCAAATGTTTTCTCATTAGGTATGCCATTTGGTAATTCCAAAAACCTCTTGAAAAAATCATGTTTGGCTTTGCCAAAGTCTTCCATGACGGCATATTCGTCCCAACCGACTATTACTGTTATCAGTCCATTTTCCGTGATTTCCATGATTCCCCATCCCTAGGGTACTCCATTATATAACGTTTTTATTTTAAATGACGTTGCTCTGGTTTTTGCTGACATTCTTATCAGATTATAGTAAAATAAAGGTAAAGAGGAAAACTAAAATGCTGGTAGTTAATGGATTTTTCGAAAATGGTGTATTTATTCCCGAAAAGCCCCTTGCTGATATTAAGGGCAGGCAAAAAGCAGTATTGCGTATCGAATTTAAAGACGAAAAGCAGGAGCGACTTAATGCAGATATTAAAGAAAGAATTGCAGCAGCAGAACGGTTGGTTGGAATTGCTTCAAAGAATCCCATGACGCTTGAAGAAATCAGAAATGAGAGGCTGGCTAAGCAATGAAGGTTTTGCTTGATACAAATATTTTGCTCGATATTGTGGAAAAAAGAGAACCGCATTTTTCTGATTCTTACCAGATTTTCATGAAAAGTGCCAAGAGAGAAATCGAAGCAATTATTGGGGCAAGTTCTATTACCGACATCTATTATGTAACTCACAAGAACTGTAAAGATGCGAAACAAGCTCTTGGCTTTATTTCTGATATGCTAAAAATTGTTTCTCCGGTTGATACAAAAGCGACAGATATATTTGAAGCAATAAGGCTGGATTTTCCAGATTTTGAAGACGCAGTTATTGTTGCTACAGCTGTAAGGGAAAAAGCTGATTCCATAATAAGCAGAAATACAGATGATTTTATGAACTCCCCAGTGCCGGCAATTAGCCCGAAAGATTTTTTGAAAAAATATAACCCCCAGGAGGAAGCATAAAAAAGCTCATCTTGGATTCACTGCTTGATATTGCAAGAGATAATACTCTACTCAAAACCTGACACGCTCTGACACCTTAGTTTTGCGCTACTATGCAAATACTTCAATCACTTTTGAAGCTCGGCTATATAACTTTTCATTTTCGCAATGTGTATTCCAAGCTCTTCTTTTGTGGTTTTCTCTTTTTCTATGACTTCCGGCCGAGCTTTATTTACAAATTCCGGGTTGGAAAGCTTTCCGGATGCCCTATCATATAGTTTGCCGGATTTTTCAATCTCTTTTTTGAGCTTTTCAATTTCCTGCGGAACATCTACAGCATCGCGCACAGCTGCATATATTTCATATCCTACGCCTGCGATAGAAATATCTCCGGATTCTGTAAGTTTGGAATCCACAAAATTAACTTCCGATGCAGAAACAAGAAGGCTTATAAGAGCTTTATTTTGCATAAAAAACTCTTTTGCTTTAAAATCATTATCGCACCTTATTGAAAGTTTTATCTTTTTTCCCGGAGGAATTGTAAACTCGCTTCTTAATGTTCTTACTCTGGTTATTGCATCTTTAAGCAAAGTCATATTTGCATCAAGTTTATCGTCTTTTTTCGACCCATCAAAAACAGGATATGCAGAATTAACAATACTCTCTTCGTTACCCGGTATTTTTAGATAAATTTCTTCTGTAATAAAAGAGAGAAAAGGGTGCAAAAGTTTAAGAGACTGCGAAAGCAGGTGAAGAAGCACTGTAATTGCCCTGTCTTTCTCCCCCGGATCATTGGAATAGAGAGACAGTTTTGAAGCTTCTATATACCAGTCACAAAAATCATCCCAAAAATATTCGTAAACAGACTTGGCAGCATCATTAAACCTGTAGGATTTTATTGCTTTTTCAACATCAAGAGTTGTTTCATTAAGTCTGTGAATTATCCAGCGATCAATATCATTTTTTTCTGTTTTGTTAAAGTCAAGAAGCTTTCTCTCTTCAAGATTCATCAGTATATAACGTGAGGCATTCCAAATCTTGTTTGCAAATTTCGACCCAAGCTTGAATGTTTCATGTTCAAGAAGAACATCCTGCCCCTGCGCTGTTAAAAACGCTAACGTAAACTTAAATGCATCTGCGCCGTACTCTTTAATAATCTCCAGAGGGTCTATTCCATTGCCAAGGGACTTGGACATTTTTCTGCCGAATTTGTCTCTTACAAGTCCATGTATATAAATATCCCGAAACGGAGCTTTGCCTGTAAACTCAAGGCTTACCATTATCATTCTCGCTACCCAGAAAAATATTATGTCATAAGCAGTAACAAGAGTTGTTGTGGGAAAGAAATATTTTAGGTCTTCTGTTTCCTCGGGCCAACCTAAAGTGGAAAAAGGCCAAAGCCATGACGAAAACCATGTGTCCAGAACATCTTCGTCCTGCTTCAAGTTTTTACTTGCGCAATCCAGGCATTTTTCGGGCGCTGTGCGGGCAACAATCATTTTGCTGCAATCGCTGCAATACCATACAGGTATTCTGTGCCCCCACCATATTTGGCGCGATATACACCAGTCTTTTATGTTTTCGAGCCAATGCTTGTATGTATTTTCCCATTTTTTTGGGTAAAAAACAACTTCGCCTCTTTTCCATGCATCAAGCGCTTTTTCTGCAAGCGGTTTCATTTTTACAAACCACTGCTCAGAGAGATATGGCTCTACTACATTGTGGCATCTGTAACAATGACCTACTGAATGTTTTATTGGAGTATCTTTTATGTAAAACCCCTGTGTCTTAAGGTCTTCGACTACAGCGTTTCTTGCATCAAGAACTTTCATTCCCCTGTATTTTTCAGGAACATTTGAATTCAGGGTTGCATCTTCGTTTAAGATATTCATTTTTTCCAGCCCATGCCTTTCGCTTATTGCCCAGTCATTTGGATCGTGCGCAGGTGTTACCTTTACAACGCCTGTACCGAACTCTTTATCTACATAAGAATCTGCAACTATGGGAATAAGTCTGTCTGTTAGGGGAAGTTTTATCTTTTTTCCAATATATTTTTTATAGCGCTCATCTTCGGGATTTACAGCAACTGCGGTATCGCCAAGCATTGTCTCCGGTCTTGTGGTTGCGACCTGAAGTTTATCTGTTCCATCTTCGAGCGGGTAATAGTAATTATACATTTTGCCGCCAAGTTCCAGATGATCTACTTCATCATCTGCAAGCGCTGTTCCGCATGAGCCGCACCAGTTTACAAGATATTTTCCTTTGTATATTAAGTCTCTTTCGTAAAGGCTTACAAAAACTTCCCTTACTGCATTTGAAAGACCTTCGTCGAGTGTAAATCTCTCGCGCGTCCAGTCGCAGGAACACCCTATTTTATGAAGCTGTTTTGTTATTATCTCATGGTGTTCGTCGGAAACTTCCCAGGTTTTTTCCAAAAACTTTTCCCTGCCAAGATCGTGTCTTTTAAGTCCTTGTTTGGCAAGCTTTCTCTCAACAACATTTTGAGTCGCAATGCCTGCATGATCTGTTCCCGGAACCCACAAAGTCGGAACCCCGTTCATTCTGTAATATCTTATAAGCACATCCTGAAGCGAATTATTAAGCCCATGTCCCATGTGAAGAACACCTGTAACATTCGGAGGAGGAATAACAATGACAAAAGGTCTTTCGCCTTTTTTAATACGAGGCAGAAATTCTTTTTTTTCGAGGTTTGATTTATAGATCCGGTCTTCGAATTTTTCCGGATCAAATGTTTTTTCAAGTTCAGTTGCTTTCATTTTTATTGTTACTCCTAACAAGTAATATTAACAAATAAATATCAGTGCTTCAAGAAAAAAAATCTTTGTGATATACTTGGAGTAATGATGAACAGAAACTTTGTTTTAACAGCTTTTATACTTTTTTCTGGTCTCTTTCTTATGTCGCAAACGCCTCTTGACCCGCAGCCGGCGCAGAGCGCGGCGTCCTCGCCGCATAAAACAGAGCTCATCAGAATGCTCGAAAAAAGGTTCAATATTACAGACAGAAACATTATTACAGCCCTTCGATCAACCAGCAGGGCAGATTTTCTTCCCGAAGAGTTCCAAAGACATGCTTATATCGATATTTCTTTGCCGGTTGACAATAATAATTTGATTATTTCATATTCTGATCTTCTAAAAGGAATTACATCTCTAAGAAATCCAAGACGGGAAAAAGCTCTGGTAATTGGCAGAAATTCTAGTTTTACCGCTGTTATATTATCGTTTTTATACAGAGAAGTTTATTTGATAGAATCAAATATTGCTTTGCAAAACAGAACCGGAGCGCTTATAAGAGAAAGGCATCCTAATATCATTCCTGCTTACACTACTAATTTTAGCAGTTTTAATGCAAATGCTCCTTTTGATCTTGTATTTATAAATGGCTCAATAAATGAATTTACAGCTGCTTATCTGAATCTGCTTACTCAGAATGGGGAAGCAATATTTGCGCTCTCGGATATGTATGGATTTAGTGTATTGCACAAAGCTACGAGAATTGGGGCTTCTTATAATCTTATTGCTTTGGGAGAAGTGCTCTTTTCTCCTTTAAATTAATACAGAGTCATTAAAGAAGAACTGCAGAACTGGAACTTGCGCTGGAGCTTTTTCGCTTTAAGTTAATTTTTTCTATTTTTCGGTAATAAGTTGCCTGTTTGTGAATCTCTTCAGTATCTAAAGTATAAACCTTATTATCCACAACTTTAAGTTTTTTATTTAAAAAAAGCTCATTGATAACAGAATTACCATCTGCGTCTCCCATAGGTCCTACCATTTCAAGAAGCTCTTTAGGTCCCATGTTAAATGTATATGATGTTTTTGGACTTATAGTAACTCTTGCCTTTTCAAGCTGAAGCGAGAGTGCATTGTATATTCTTCCCAAAGGATTTGTAAGCTGCGTATTTCTAAGCTGACCATACATAAGCCATATACGCTCCGAAAGCAATTGCGTAAGGCGTGTAATCATTTGCGGCTGCTGGGAAACCATGCGCTCAAAGTTGATTTTGTTTATTGCCATAAGAGAAGCATCTTCATAAGCAATTGCGGAAGCGGATCTGGGTTTGTTCTCAAGAAGAGCCATTTCACCAAAAATATCCCCTGTTTTTAAAATTGCAATAAGAATTTCCTTATCTGCAACAATTTTAGTTATTTTTACACTTCCTTTCTGGATTATATAGAGCTCATGACCCGGCTGACCTTCGCTGAAAATCATTGTATCTTTTGGATAGTTTTTTGTAATTTCATCGCTTTTTTCTACAAGATGAACAGCTTTGGAATATGGCTTGATTTTAGCCATTCGCTGTTTTGTAATATTGATATGCTCTCCATTAGGGCAATACCTTACATATTGATAATATGCAAAATATGCATGGTTATATTTGTTTTGCTTGGCATAATACTCTGCGACCTCGAAAAGATGATCCGGCGTTTCATCTGCACTTTTTTGCAAAGTGATTTTTGTTAATGCCTCATCCATGTATCGCATTTTACGGGAGAAACTTTGCAATATTTTCATTGCAATTGGGGTATTTTTCTCGATTAAGAATCCATACTGATCTTTCTGGACAGCTATAAGCGTAACATCTGTTAATGCTTGAGCATTTTCAATATGGCTATGCGCAGACATTGTTGAAATAACGCCAAAAAAGTCTCCAGGACCAAGAATATTGCCATCCTGCTCTTCAACAATCTCAAATTCTTTGCTTATTAAGACTTTACCTGTTCTTATAATAAAGAATTTTGTTGCGACCTGCTCTCCTTCAACAATGATATATGCACTTTTAGTATAATTTACCATTGATAAATGTAAAGGATTCTGCATAATACTCCCGGACAATTATATGTCATTAATATTAAGCAGCATAGCAGTTTAATGCCAACTTAATATTTAATAGACTCTTAATAGTTTCTCGGTATTTTGGCGAAAAATCAATAGGTAAATTATATCAGAACAAAATTTTTAAGTCATTCCACCATGTTCTGTATGAGTTTATATTCCCGGAAACTTCTTCGTAAGAAGTTTGAAGCGAATACATTCTGTTTTTGAATACAGGGGTGCCTGTAGGAGATATTATTGGAACAGAAATAATTCCTCTGGAAAAAGCTATATGATTTGTGCCAAGGTTTCCAAAATAATAAGCGCTTGGGTTTTCGACCTGGGGCATATTGCCAAAAGTTACTCCGCTTCCCAGTGTAACATCAACAGGCACCCAGCCAAATCTTCTAATATAGAATTCTGCCCAAAAGTGTCTTACAGCTCTTGGACCCAGATCATCGTCAACAACAAAAAATCCAGCAACAGGCCTTGCAGGAATGCCGGCTCGCCGCGCAAGAGCAGTAAACATCATGGCATAAGTGTAAGAATCCCCTGCTCTTCTAAGATAATTATCAATAACATCATCGCCCGGAGGGTTTACTGTATGATTCACGTTTCTGATAAGAATATTATATATTGATTCTGCAGTTGTAAAAGGATCACGATTTCTTACTACTCCCCGGAAAATATCATTAAGTCTTGGGTCATTAATCCTAAGGTCAAAGAGATCGCCGGTAAATTCACGAAAAAATGGGGTATCTCTGGCATAATCCCATGTAACTCTGTCCCTGTTTATCCTCGTAAGAACCTCGTATCTTTCAAGCCACGCAGTAATTGAGATTACTTTAGTATCTCCGTCTCTTAAATTAGTAAATCTATAGAGTTTCATGTTTGAAAAATTTTCAAGCTCCGGAGGTATGTTTCTTTCATATCTTATATTTCTCTGTTCAGCAGACAAATTAAGTCTAGGAATCCAGAAATGTATGCTGTTTTCTCCATCTGCACTGTCTACACTTAAAACAACCTCATAGTTTACATGGAATTCTCTTCTTGCTCCAAAAGTTCTGATTCCGACATTTTCGATTTTATCCAAAAAGAAAGAATTGCTGTTTATATCATTGACGCTAACCCACACTCTGCCGGAAGATGCTCCGTCCGGCACCCTTACTCTTATTTCATTATCTGTCCAGCTCACATTGCCAAAATCAAGACTTGAGGCAGCGATAAATGAACTCTCACTTGTTTCTATTCTTGCAGAACCAGCAGATGCAAGAGTAAAAAATACCTGATTATTTCCTCTTTCTGCTCCAAAATTGAATCCGGTTATTGTAATTACATCGCCTACAGAAGCTTCTGTAGGGTGCATTGATGATATAAATGGCTGCCCCGGTAATGCAGGACCGGACACGACAACCGGAATTTCTTTTCTGTTGATAAAAAGCACTTCATTGCTTGTTCCCCGTCTGCTTTCTACAAAAACAGGTCCTGATACAACATTTTCCGGAATTCTTAAAGTTATTCTGTTATTTTCCCAGCTTATGTAGTCAGAAAGAACAAGTCTGTCATAAGAGATATAGACAGAAGCATCAACAGGTTTAACAGTTACTCTCTGCCCATTTTGATTGCCTGCTGGGCTTCCAAAGTGCCTGCCTGTAATTACAAGAATATCGCCCGGTTGACCTATTACAGGATAAATAGATTTTATTACAGGGGTATTTTGTGTCAAAAATGAAGTAAGGATATAAAGAAATATTAAAAATGCAAATAATACCAAAGGTATAAAGGTCGAAGCATTTCTTATTCTTGAAATAATAGCCTTCATAAAATCCAATTATCCTTGTTTCTGAGAATTTTGTACAGGCATTTGTCAAGGAAAACAAACTCCTGGTTATTTTTTTTAGGGAAGCGATAATTAAATTGGACTCTAATCATCGCTTCCACTGGTTTTTCTCGTTTTCACTGCGAAAAACAATACCACAGCAAGCTGTGTTTCCTTATTCGCTCGGTAATGTGCGTGCAAGCACGCCCGCTACCCTCGCTTCACTCGGAAATATGGTAATGTAGCCCCGAACAAGTTCGGGGTGCTGCGCAATTTATTCTCGATTGAATAAATCAGCGACATCTTAGCGGCTCTCATTGTGGGGCAATACTTTTATTTCAAGTATGCAATTAGGTATATTTTCTACTCTGTCATGCAAAATCCCTAGAGGAAAAAAAAGCGCTTTTTCTCCCATTCTTAGCGGAATGGTACTAACAGCAGAATAATATTTTCCGCCTGAATAATTTGCATGTTTTACAAATACTTTGCTTTGCGATAAAAGCATAATTGAATCTTCATCTACAAAATATGGAATAAACAATACCATTATATTAAGATTGTTTGCCCTTAAATTCACAGTAACAGGCTGCCCGGATCTCGTAACACGGTTCCACGATGAGTTTACAAGATAGTTATTTTCGTGATCAAAAATGCGGAGATAAAATTTAATTAAATAATTCCTTATGATGTTTGTTTCGCTGGATTCAGGTACTTGCTGCTGAACTCTAGGGGCTCTTAAAAAAGATTGCTGCCTTAATTTTCTTTCACTAACATTTTCAGTTTCCTGCGCCGAAACGCTAAAAACTATCTTAAAAATAACAGTTAATAATATTATTTTCTTATACATAAATCCTGCTATCTTTTTCTATTTAAGAAATCAGCTTCTCTTATGAGGCTGGGAGTGCCTCTCATTACAAAAATAGTTGATTCCGGAAGAGTTAAATCCACATCTATTACCTGAGCTGCCTGAAATAAGCTAAAGTCCTCTTCTCTATAAAATGTTATACTATCGGAAAAGCTAAATCTTGGTTCTGAATAATTATCATTGATTCGATTGAATGAAATAGAATAAAGGCTTATAACAGCAGAAACAAAAATTACTGCTGCTGCTGCTGCAACAGGCACAGGTATAGCTATTTTCATATTCCATATACTTACTTTCTTTGGCTTGGATTTCTGAACAACAGGCGCAATTTTATGCCATATTTTTTCTTCGGCATCTTTAATTTGGCTAAGAGGGAGTTCGTCGTATAAAAGAGTCCGCAAAGAATTAATAGATTCTATTTCCAGACTGCATTTTTTGCAGCTATTAACATGATTTTCAACTATTTTTTTAAACTCGCCATCAAGTTCATTATCAATAAAAGCTGACAAAATTTCCTTATCCGGGCACATAAACATCTCCTATTGTAATTAATTTTTGAATGGTTTCCCGCGCTCTAAATATTCTTACCTTAACATTACTCTCAGATATACCCAAGACCTTAGCTATTTCCTTATAATTCATTCCTGCATATTCTCTCAAAATCAATGGCGCCCTTAATTTTTCAGGCACTTGTTTTAAAACAGCGCTAACAGCTTTTTTTGTTTCTTCTTTTAAGATCCCTGTTTCGCCTGTTTCTTCTGTATGCAGCGGATCGTGCTTTATTTTATCAAAAATTTTCTTTTTTCTACCCTCTCTCTTACAGTAATTGAAAGATATATTCTTTACCACCTTAATAAGCCAATATTTTGCATCATCTTTAGACGGAAAAGGAATAGCCCTGTTATAATATTTTATAAATGCCTCCTGAGCAATATCCTCTGCTGCGCCGCTATCTGATGTTATATGATAAGCAACTTTATAAACAAGAGGAAATATTTCTCTATACAACTCCTCAAAAGGAATCTTTTTATCTTCCAAACTTTGTATGTTAAACAAGCATAAACCTTTTTTGTTACGGAAACGATGATTAAATCTGACTCTAATTTGCTTTGCATCCCTTCGGGAATCGTTTCCATGTTTTTTTTCTCGTTTTTTTGCAGAAAACTGCGAAAAAATGATTATAAAAGATATGCGCAGCATACCTTTTGTTCGCCCCTCGCTCGGTCACACCCGCAAGGGGTACTTTGTGGGTAAACTTCGTTTACCCTCGACCCTCTCTTCGTCGACGAATAATGTAAAGCTGCTTGCCCCTTCGGAATGCTTCGCAATTTCCGTTTAAATAAAGCAGCGATATCTTACAATTTTTTCCAGACTGTCCCGTCCGGAGTGTCTTTCAGCTCAATACCCAAGTCTTTAAGCTTATCTCTTAGTACATCTGCCTGTTTAAAATCCCTGTTTTTTCTTGCTTCTTCGCGTTCTTTTATAAGATTACTTACTTCATCGTCAATTGATATATTTGATTCTCTGTTTACCTCTTCCCATAAAGAGAGTCCCAGGACTTTATCAAATTCAATAGCAAGAAAAACTTTTTCTATAGCAGATACTTTTGAATCTTTTAACATCGTCCACACTACGGCAAGGGCTTTTGGACAATTAAGATCATCTTCAAGAGAATCTCTGAAATTAAAAATCAGTTTTTGAGCATAGTCTGAAAGCTCCGAAGCTTTTCCGACTGTTTTTTTACCTGCTTCTTCATAGCAGGATTTTACTTTTTCGATAATATTAAGTCTTGCATTACGGCTGGAATCAAGCGATTCCCAGCTAAACTGGAGCTGACTTCTATAGTGACCAGTAAGACAAAAATATCTGTAATCTAGAGGATCATAGCCTCTTTTAACAAGTTCTGCAAGTGTAAGAAAATTTCCGGCGGATTTTGCCATTTTTTCCTTGTTTAGGACTAAAAATTCCGCATGAAGCCAATAATTTACCCATTTTTTGCCTGTTGCAGCCTCTGTTTGCGCAATTTCGTTTGTATGATGCACATTTATATGATCAATACCGCCGCAGTGAATATCAAAGTGTTCGCCCAAATACTTTATTGCCATTGCGCTGCACTCAATGTGCCAGCCAGGATACCCGCGGCCCCACGGCGAATCCCAAATCATAGTCTGGTTTTCAAACTTAGATTTTGTAAACCACAACACAAAGTCATACGGGTTCTTTTTGTTGCTATCTACTTCGATTCTTGCGCCTGCATGAAGTTTTTGTCTGTCCAGAAGCGCAAGTTTTCCGTAATCCGGAAACTTATCTATAGAAAAATAGACATTGCCGCCAGCAATATAGATGTATCCCTTCTCTTCAAGCCTTTGGATGAGCTCAATCATTTCCTGGATATTGTCTGTTGCTTTGCTTATAACATCAGCATAAATAATATTGAGGCTTTTTGTATCTTTAAAAAAAGCTTCTGTGTAAAACTCTGCTATTTCCCAAACTGTTTTGCCTGTTTCTCGTGCAGATTTCTCCATTTTATCTTCACCGCTGTCTGCATCATCTGTGAGATGGCCTACATCGGTTATGTTCATCATATGCTTTACTTTAAAGCCAAGATACTCCAGCGTTCGCTTTAATATATCTTCGAAAACATAGGTGCGCAGATTTCCAATGTGGGCAAAGTTATAGACAGTGGGACCGCATGCGTAAATCGAAACCTGGTTTGGATTGATAGGAACAAACTCCTGGAGCTCCCTTCCCATAGTATTATATAGCTTTAGTCCCACTTTGCCTCCATATTGATATACTGATGGTTTCGAATTATCCTTGTGTTGCTATAGAAACTTGTCTGAATTATCAGTACCATTAATATCTTAATAGAAAGTTTACGCAAATTATTTAAAAATATCAATATCGATGCACACGGATTGAAGGTGATAAAACAACAACTGAAAGCTGGTATTATATCAGTGATTTATCTTTAGATGCTGAAAAGGCGGCAGGATTAATTCGTGGGCATTGGTCAATTGAAAGTCAGCTGCATTGGTTCTTGGATGTATGCTTTGGAGAAGATGAATGTCGGGCACGAACAAACCATGCTTCAGAGAATCTTGTTGACGCACTCTATTTTTGCATGATAAGCTGACGCTGATAATTGCATATCAGAAGATGTGCGCAAATCGCGGTATCTGAGCCGCACTCGACGCTTGTCGCGACGTCCGTGTTGCTGCGTCGAATACAACATCCATGTTGCAGCCTTTCTAAAACAACTATGCCATGAAGGCATTGGCGCAGCAGCAGTCTGCGCAAAGGGCTAAGAGCTCTATTTAAACTGTTTTAGGAGGATTTTCATAATGCACATGGCTGATGCTCTTTTGTCTGTAGCGGTAGGCGGTACAATGTACGCTGCAAGCGCAGCTGCTATTGGTTATTCCATAGCAAAAATCAAAAAAGATGAGTTTTACGAAAAAAAGATTCCAATCATGGCTGTAGCCGGCGCATTTATTTTTGCAGCTCAGATGATTGACATTGCTATTCCAGGAACCGGGTCGAGCGGGCACATAGGGGGCGGCATTTTGCTTGCAGCGCTGCTTGGCGCTTTTCCCGCGCTTCTTACGATTTCTGCGGTCTTAATAATTCAATGCCTCTTTTTTGCAGACGGCGGATTGCTGGCGCTGGGCAGCAATATCTTTAATCTTGGTGTAATACCATGTTTATTTGTTTACCCCCTTTTGTTTAGACCTATATTAAAGAAGGAAATTACGCCAAAAGCTATCTGGATTGCATCTATAGCCGCAGTTGTCGTGGGTTTGCAGCTTGGCGCTTTTGGGGTTGTATTGCAAACGCAGGCGTCCGGTATTACTGCATTGCCTTTTGCGACTTTTGCCCTCTTTATGCAGCCTATTCATCTATTGATTGGAATCGGCGAAGGTATAATTACAGCTTCGGTGCTCTGCTTTGTTTATAAGATGCAGCCGGAGATTCTGGACCGCAACACGATGCTGCATGAAAGCTGCAGCCGCGATCGCGACAGCGGTCAAGAGCAAGCGCAGGGAGATGAGTCTGGTGCAAGAAAAAAAGCTCCGCTTGGAAATCTGATAATAACGTTGGCTATTATTACAATCGCAGTCGGCGGAGGAGTTTCTATTTTCACTTCGACGAATCCAACAGGACTTGAATGGGCAATTGAAAGAACCGCAGGAGCCGGAGCAGAGGAGCTTGAGAGCAATGAGCCGTTGACCGAAAGGCTGGCTATTATTCAAGAGACCACAGCCTTTATGCCTGACTATGACTATAGGTTCGCAGGCGAAGATGGTTCGCTTACAGGCACTTCTGTTGCCGGAATAGCAGGCAGCATTTTAACTTTTCTTCTCGCCGGAGGAATTGCCTGGGGAATTTCTGCTGTAAAGAAAAAAAGGCGCAGCAGAGCTGCCGCTTCCTGATTAATGTAAAAAAAGAAGCAGGTTGGGACTATGCCCTAAAGGATTATGATTTGGACATAAGAAATAAAATCAGCGCTATCTACTCGCTCGAACAGCTTTCAGCCGGGAATACAGTTATTCACCGCCTGCACCCGATGAGCAAACTAATCGCTACTTTTGTTTTTATTGTTACTGTTGTTTCTTTTGGCCGCTATGAGTTTGGCAGGCTGGTTCCATTTATCTTTTTTCCCACAATTCTGATGGCTCTGTCCGAAACGCCTTATATTATGCTGTTAAAGCGAGTGTTAATCGCAATTCCTTTTTGCCTCTTCATCGGTATCTCTAACCTGCTGCTGGAGCAGGAGACAGCTTTTGTAATTGGCAATACAAACATTAGCTTTGGCGCCTTGTCTTTCGGCGTAATATTATTCCGCACATATCTTTGCATTATGGCAGTTCTTTTACTGGCAGCAGTAACGCCATTCAATGAATTGGCATTACAATTGCGAAGGCTAAAAATACCCGCAGTTTTTGTTCTAATGCTTGAGATGACTTACCGCTACATCGGCGTTTTATTCGCAGAAGCTGCCTCAATGCGCTTGGCATACATTTTGCGGAGCTCCGGCGCAAAGGGCGTTGACATACGCCACGCAGGCAGTTTTATCGGCTGCCTGCTGCTTCGGAGCTTTGCTCGCGCAGAGCGGGTTTTTTCTGCCATGAAATGCCGCGGTTACATGATAAAAACCACTGGCGCAAGAAGATTCAAGCTTCGCATAACAGATATTTTTTACTGTGTTTTGATTTGCTTCTTCTGCTTGCTGTTTAGATTTATTGATGCCGGAGGAAAGCTTACAGTCCTGGAAAAAATACTATGATGCTGGATATTTCACAATTAACGGTAATTTATCCGGATAAAACAAAAGCTGTGGACAATTTCAGTTTGCAGGTAAAAGAAGGAGAGAGTTTCGGCCTCGTCGGAGCAAATGGCGCAGGAAAAACATCGCTCATGCTTGCAGTAATGGGAATATTGCCGATCTCCGAAGGCTGCATCAAAGTAGACAACATAATCGTTGAGAAAAAAAGATTAAGCGATATTCGCAGCCGCGCTGGTCTGATTTTTCAAAATCCGGACGACCAGCTCTTTATGGCAACTATTTATGACGACATTGCGTTTGGTCCGCGCAACTATGGTTTGTCCGAGCAGGAAACCAGAAAGCGCGCAGAGGAGGCGCTTTGCGAACTTGGCATCACTCACCTGATGGAGCGCTCTGCGTTAAAGCTGTCAGAGGGGGAAAAGCGGCTGGCAGCGATTGCCGCAGTCCTTTCCATGAAACCATCATTATTGCTTTTTGACGAGCCAACAGCGTTTCTTGACCTTAAAGCGCGGCGAAACCTGATTCGTCTGCTGAACAATATGCCCTACACAAAAATTATTGCCAGCCATGACCTCTTGTTCCTTAAGGAAGTAAGCAAACAGGCTCTGCTGATGAAAAACGGAGCTCTTTTTGCGCAAGGGGCTGCAAAAGATCTGTTCCATGACAAAAAACTTATGGAAGATTGCGGACTGGAAGTAATATGAAAATCTGTTATTTAGAGGTATACCATACAGCAGTTCTTGATGTATAATGCCTTACGTGCAGGAGTTGTTTTATGAAGATTTTAGTCATAGACGGCATGGGCGGCGGAATTGGGAAATCAGTGATAGAATGCCTGAAGCAGGAAACTGATGGACACTCTATCCTGGCGATTGGAACCAATGCCATAGCTGCATCATCCATGCTTAAGGCAGGGGCGGATATGTCGGCTACTGGCGAAAATGCGATTGTTTATAATTGCAGCAAGGTTGATGTTATTATAGGTACCATCGGCATTGTGCTTGCCAATTCAATGCTTGGCGAAATTAGCTCGGCTATCGCTATGGCAGTGTCGGGCAGCGAGGCAAAAAAAATTCTTATTCCAACTTCAAAGTGCAATGCTTTTGTTACCGGAGTAAAAGAGCAATCAACAGCGCAGTATATCGATGAAATACCGCGTATTTTAAAAAAACTGGAGGAAGTTAATGAGTAATGTTACAGCAAAAGAAGATATTTTGAGCTTGCTGCACAAAGTTAAGACAGGAGAGCTCGCGCCGGAGCAGGCAGTCGGGCTGCTTCGCACCGAACCTTTTTCGGATTTGGGTTATGCAAAAGTTGACCACCACCGGGCATTGCGCCAGGGTGTGGGCGAAGTAATTTTTGGCAGCGGTAAAACGCCGGAGCAGGTTGCAGGCATTATTTCGAGTTTGAGCAAAAACGGCGCACGCAATATATTGGTTACCCGCATATCGCAGCAAACTGCGGATTTTATAACAAAGAGCAATATCGCTTTAATTTACCACCCTATTCCGCAGCTTGGCATTGCAATGCCATGCGAAGAACGGCCAAAAGCCGGCAGCATAATTGTAGCAAGCGGCGGAACCAGCGACATGGCTGTGTGCGAAGAAGCAGCGCTTACTGCCGAAACGCTAGGCAATCAGGTAACGCGCCTATATGATGTGGGCGTTGCCGGGCTTCACAGGTTGCTTGCGAGGCTGGAGATTATAAACGAAGCGCGGGTTATTATTGCAGTGGCCGGCATGGAAGGCGCATTGCCGAGCGTTATCGGCGGGCTTGTAAGCTGCCCTGTTATTGCTGTGCCAACCAGCATTGGTTACGGCGCGAACTTTGCGGGCTTGTCTGCGCTGCTTTGTATGCTGAATTCCTGCGCTTCCGGGGTATCGGTTGTAAACATAGACAATGGATTCGGCGCAGGTTATATTGCCAGCCGCATAAACCAGATGAAGGGAGTGTAGAATGAAAACTCTGTTTATTGAATGCAACATGGGGGCTGCCGGAGATATGCTTATGGCAGCGTTACTGGAGTTGCTGCCGGACAAGAGCGCTTTTCTTGCGAAAATCAACAGCATGGGGCTGCCGGGAGTACAGGTTAGCGCAAAGCCTGTAACAAAGAGCGGGATTACAGGCACTTCTGTTTCCGTAATTGCCAGAAATACAGAGGAAAAGAGTATTGACACGGATATGGAATGGCTTCACCTTGAAGGTGAACACGACAACGAGCATGAACATTCTCACGGCTGCGGCCACAGCCATGACCATGAACATGACAGTGACTGCGAACATGAACTTCTGCATAACCGCAAAAATGACCATCATCATACAGGGCTAATTGAGATTGAAAAAATATTGTCTGACCTGCATGTATCCGATAACGTTAAAAATGATGCACTCAAAATTTACGGCTTGCTTGCCGAAGCAGAGTCCCTTGCGCATGGCCGCCCTGTATCTGAGGTGCACTTCCACGAAGTAGGCGCTCTCGATGCGATTACCGACATTGTCGGCGTTTGTATGTTAATGGAAGAACTTGCTCCGCAAAGAGTTATTGTTTCTCCGGTGCATGTCGGCAGCGGATTTGTGCACTGCGCTCACGGGATATTGCCTGTGCCGGCTCCTGCAACCGCGCATATCCTGAAAAACGTCCCTGCTTTCGGCGGAAAAATCAAAGGTGAGCTCTGCACCCCTACCGGCGCTGCTTTGCTTAAATATTTTGCTGATGATTTTGACTCAATGCCGCGGATGCGTGTGGAACAAATCGGGTATGGCATGGGCAAAAAAGATTTTGAAGCTGTAAACTGCGTGCGTGTTTTTCTTGGCGAAAGCAGCTTGCAAGAAAGCAGAGAGCAAGCATTACCGGTCAATGGTCAGTTTTTAGAGCAAAATCCAACCCAAAGCCGGTCAATGGCTGGTTCTGAAGCCCAGCCAAACCATCAGATAGCGGAATTAAGCTGCAACATAGATGACATGACCGCCGAAGCTCTGGCTTTTACCTGCCAGACCCTAATGAATGCGGGAGCGCTCGATGTTTTTTTCATTGCAACAGGAATGAAAAAAAACAGACCCGGTGTTTTGCTTACCTGCATCTGTGATGTACAAAAAGCTGATACCTTCGCAGAACTCATGCTCAAGTTTACCACAACTTTTGGCGTGCGTAAAATTGTTCTTGACCGCTATATGCTGGAACGCAAAGTAAAAACAGCGGAAACGCCATTCGGCAAAGTGCGCGTGAAAACCGGAACCGGTTACGGCACCGCAAAGTCTAAGCTGGAATATGACGATGTTGCGGCTTTGGCAAAGGAGCACAATATCCCCATACACGAAATGGAGCGCAAACTTTGGGCGCATTTGGAGCAGAGCGCGCTATAAAACCACAGCGCGCGGAAACAAATATACAGCAAAGCTATGTGCTGCAAAAACCCTGTGAACCCGCATTCCTCTGCGGTTACAGTGCTGTGCCAGGACGGTCGATGAATATTGCCCCATCTTTTTCTGCATGCTTAATATAATCAACAAATTCCCGCACAGCAACATTTACTTCGGATTTTCGCATTATCCCAAGGTATGCAGATTCCTGACGCACAAGCTCCTGCCTTGTACTGGAGAGAGAAGAAAATATCTTGATTTTAATCTCAGATTCCTGCCCCTTTAGAATAACAGCAACTTCCTTGTCGCTAAAAGTAGTAAGAACTTTATGCAAATCCTTGTCACTGATTTGTAAAACAATATCTATTGTATAAACCTGATCCTCTATTTCTTTTGAAAGATCCGGATCAAATTCCGAAATATCTTCTATTATACTTTTCTCATCTTTTACATCCATAAACCTAAGAATATTCGCCAGTTTGCTTTTGCCGTCTATTCTTTGCGTTACAACAGTTTTCTGCTGCCGGACTTTCTCTTTTATAATTTTTTCCATTTGCTCAAATACTTCGCGCTGAATTTTTCCGCCCGAAGCCAGACGCAGCAATATTTTTTTCTGCTCCTCTGTTGCGTATTCCGTTAGCAGAGCTGCGCTTTTTTCCGGCGGAAGATAATTCATTACAACAGCTACCACTGTCTCTGGTTCTTCTTTTAAAGCAAGCTTAATCTGATGGGGTTCCAAATCCTGCAGAAATTCAAATGGTTTTTCCCGCGCCTCAGGAAGAGCTTTGTAAAGAAACTGCTCCCCTTTTTCTTTTCCAAAAGCTGCGCAAAGCATCTGCCTGGCTGTCTCAACTCCGCCGGAAAAAGTCTCTTTTATAAAAGCCTGTTTATTAATTTCTTTAAGAAGCGCTGCTGCCTCATCTTTATCAATAGTCTTTATCTTTATTAAAGAAGAAGCAATTTTTTCAATCTCATCGGGTTTAAAATGCTTTATTACAGATGCTGCTTCTTTTTTTCCAAGCAGAAGAAGAACTTTTGCTGCTTTCTCATACTTTTTTGCATCTTTGTCCGAAGCGGTTTTATTTTCGGGTGTAAGCTTCGCTGTCTTTTCTTCTGCCTGAACTTTATTAAGTTTTACAAAACTAGTAGTTTCCGTTTTGCGCCGGGGCGCTTGCTTGTCTGCAAAAAAGTCTGGTTTCTCCGGCTTGCGTATGGTTTCGCCCAACGCAAGGTCTTGGGTTTGCCCGGCGGGTTGTTGGCGGGTTGTCTTTTCTTCTTTGGGTTCATCAGTATTGGAATTATTGGTTTTTTTTGTAACAAAGCTTGGAAAAACATACTGCGACACGGATGTCGCGAAAGAGCGCTGGTCCTTGATGATCTGCTTTTTTTGCTGCGGCTCCGGCGCTGCATTCGTCTCAGCTTCATCTGCATCACTGAGCAGAGCTCGCTGCAGTACATTAATATCAGAATCTGTTTTTATAACCACGTCCGTATCAGCGTCTTTTTTATTTTGCGCTGCACTTGACGCAGCAGAAGTTTTTTTATAAGCATCACGCGCTTTTTTCATATTAGACATATTTTACCTTTTTAAAACCTGTTATTTAATAAGCCCAGCTCTTCCAGCGTATATGGCATAAGATAGAGCGGAACGCCTTCTTCAAAAGAATCTGCTTTTCTAAAGAAATCAAAGAGGGTTTGCATGATTTCCGGCATATCTTTCATTCTGGAAGCAAAATCAAGACCAAACATACTCGAAAGAGAAAAAAATCTGCTTCCTGGAACAATTTCAACAATCCTTGCTCTTTGTCCTCTCAAATATTTTCGTTCAACATGGGAAATTGCATCAGAAAGTCCGCCAATGCTGTCTATAAGAGATATTTCCTTTGCCTGCCTTCCTGTCCATATTCTCCCTCTGGCTATTTTATCAACATCTTCAAAAGGAATTTTTCTTCCCTTGCTTACAAAAGTAACAAACTGCTCGTAGCTTTCTGCTATATACTCCCGGATCTTTTCTATCTCTCTTTCTGTCATGGGTCGTGTAAAATTTCCAAAATCGCCGCTCTCTGATGTTTTAACTGTTTCACTTGTTATATCAAGTTTTTCCAAAGCGCGCGATATATCCGGAAATATTGCAATAACTCCAATAGAGCCTGTAATCGTTACAGGCGCAGCAAATATTTTTTTCGCTCCGGCTGCAATATAATATCCGCCGGAAGCAGCAACTCCGCCCATTGATACGATTACAGGCTTGGCGTTATCGCCCTCTCTGCTAAGCATTACTTCGTGCGCTATAATATCAGACGCAAGAGCGCTCCCGCCGCCAGAGTCTATTCTTAGAATAATAGCTTTTATGCTGGGATTATTTCTCGCATCTGATATTGCCCTTGCGACGCTGGCTGCTCCTGCGTTTTCTCCTTTTATCCCCGTGCCTCTTACAATATTTCCCGTTACATAAATTACAGCAACGTTCGGCGGCAGCATATTCCCCCAATCATAATTTACAAATTGAGGAATAGCCGAAAAATCCCTAATCGCATATTTATTTTTTGAAATTAGCCTGTGAAACTCACTGCTATGGAGCCTTCCGTCAATAAGCCCTGCTTCCAAAGCCCTTCGTGAAGAAAAATATGGCCCCCCTGCAATTATCTCCTCTAAACTACCTCTTAGCCTTGCACCCCTGCCGCTGTATATCAGAAGCTCAAGCTCTTCCTGCAGCGATGAAAAAAGAGATTCAAAAGCCTCACGCTCTTCCTGTGTCATTCCAGGCTCAGTAAGCATATTAAATCCGGTTTTATAATCATGGCTTCTGAAGTTATAAAACCGGATGCCCAGTCTATCAAGAAAATTTCTGAAGTATAATCCTGTGCGGGAAAATCCTCTAAGGTTAATGCTTCCGCCAGGAGCTATGTATATTTTATCTGCGACAGATGCTGCAAGCGCATATTGCATCAAAGATGCTGTTTCAAAATAAAAATAGATTCTCTTGCCAGCTGCTCTTACCTCTGATAATACTCTTGAAATCTCGATAATGTTTGCAAACGAAGTATTAAACCGCTGATTCTTAAACAACACTGCATGAATATCAGGATCATTTTTTATCATCTCCATATCATTTATGAATTCGAGAAGGGAAATCCCTCTGTTTCTTCCGATATGTCTGTCAATAAATGTTTGATCAACAGGGAAATCGGTAATTATATTTGCTCTTCCGTACGAAACTATTTTTTTTTCTGCAGCAGGCGCTACAGTTCTCATTCTTCTTTCAGAAGCAAACAACGAAAAATTTCCTCTTTGAAAAGAATTATCGCGAATCTGAGAGTTTACTCCTGCTGATAAAAATCTTGTATTAAAAGCTATTCCTGCACTGAATATTCTTCTGCCATAATCAAAATCACCCCTGATTCTTATTCCATCAACAGGTTCAAAAATTGCTCCGTAAGCAAGCGGAGAAAGTATATCCGAAGCCTGTGTATCGACGTATAACGTAAGTCTGTTTCCCCAATATTCATTAAAAACCAAAGGTCTTAAACCCAGACCCATACTAATATCCGAGACAGAACCTCTAACATCTGTTGTTTTGATGCCAAATGAAAAAAATGGTAATGGTCTTACGACCGATGAAAGCCCAAAGTCAACTCCATCGTAATTCCATGCCCATCGCCCTGAGGCGCCAATCGCAAGCCCGTCAACCACTTTAAATCCAAGCGATATATTATTGAAAAAATCACCCTCAACAGAGTCCAGACCGTATGAAAAATTGCGAAAATTAAGGTACAGGGAGCGCGTATCCAGCAATCCATCTTTATCGAATTCCTGGTAAAAAGCTACTCCGGATGCATTGCCGAAACCAAGGGCTGCGGGATTTACTCTTGCAGCAAAGCCTGAATCTTCTACTGCAATTCCAAAATTTTGCGCATAAGCTAAGCTAATAAAAGCAAAAAGCCAGATAAAAACAAAGTATTTTTTATTCATTATTTCCTCTTATAATCCCTCTAATTAATTCCAAAAAGTAATATTTTGCCTAGGAAATTGCTGATTTATTCAATCGAGAATAAATCAGCAATACATTATTATCATTTTTTCGCAGTTTTCCAAAGGAAAACGAGGAAAAATTGTGGAATTGCTGATTAGA
>JGI20163J15578_10000074_pt1 | contig 37096 bp, 30 predicted proteins | sample TergutCu122P1_FD_15578 | JGI IMG/M metagenome (IMG submission 15578)
TTATCTTCTTTTTCTACTTCAATATCAACAAGGCAAGGTCCGTCATTATATTTTAAAGCTTCGCTTAAAACCTTCCTAACATCCGCGCTTCTTTTTATAAAAAATCCTTTAATTCCGTAACTTTTTACAAGTTGCACAAAATTAGGATTGCCTACAAGGTCTACCCCGGACAATCTGTTTTCATAAAAAATATTTTGCCACTGCCTTACCATTCCAAGATATTTGTTATTTATAAGAATAATTTTAATAGGCAATTTATTATTGGCAGCAGTTGCAAGCTCGCTCATTGTCATCTGGAACCCGCCGTCCCCTACAATAACTACAACTTGTTTTTCAGGCATACCTATCTGCGCTCCAATAGCTGACGGAAGTCCGAATCCCATTGTTCCTGCTCCTCCCGACGATATCCACTGATTCGGAAAAGATGTTTTATAAAATTGCGCTGTCCACATCTGATGCTGACCAACATCGGTTGCGACAATTGATTTTCCTTCTGTAAGTTTATAGAGTTCGTCCAATACGTGCTGTACTTTAAGTTTTCCTTCTTTTTTATATTTTAGAGGATACTGTTTTTTTAGCCGATTGACAGTTTTTATCCACTCTTCTGTATTGCCTTTTTGTGCAATAGCATTAATTGCCTCAACAATTTTTTTTGCATCCCCAACAATATCAAGATCAACCTGAATAACCTTGTTGATCTCGGCAGGGTCTATGTCAATATGAATTTTTTTAGCTTTTGCGCAAAAAGCATCTACTTTACTTGTTACCCGGTCATCCCAGCGCGCTCCGATTGCCATTATTAAATCACATTCCTCAAGCGCTTTGTTTGCATACGCTGTGCCATGCATTCCCGGCATACCCAAATTAAGTTCGTTAGTTTCAGGAAAACAGCCTTTGCCAAGTAACGTATTTACTACAGGTATTCTCATTTTTTCTACAAGAAAAGAGATTACCTTATGGGCTTTGGAAATAATTGCTCCGTGCCCGATCATAATAATTGGTTTTTTTGCTTCAGTGAGAAGTCTTGCGGCAGTTTCAATCTTTTTCTGATCAATTTCATCAGAAATATTATGGTAACCCGGCAAATCGAAATTTGAAGATAAATTCATAGGATCAATCTTTTTGCCCGATACATCTCTTGGCATGTCAATTAAAACCGGTCCAGGTCTTCCTGTTTGTGCAATGTGAAAAGCTTCTTTTACAATCCTTGGAATATCTTCTATTTTTTTTATAAGATAGGAGTGTTTTACTATAGGCGCTGAAATTCCAAAAATATCTGCTTCCTGGAAAGCGTCAAGCCCAAGAGTATGCGTCGGCATCTGTCCGCAGATTACTACAATCGGAATAGAATCCATGTAAGCTGTAAAAATACCTGTTGTTGTGTTTGCGGCACCCGGACCTGATGTTACAAGCACAACACCGGGTTTTCCGGTTGCTCGTGCATACCCATCTGCCATGTGAGTAGCGCCCTGTTCGTGTCTTGTTAATATAAATTTTATTGGAGAATCCAGCAAAGCGTCAAAAATAGGGATAGCAGAGCCGCCTGGATAGCCAAAAATATATTCAGTCCCTTCTTTGTGAACAGCATCTATAAGGATTTCTGCTCCAGTTTTCATTGTTGTACTCATTTTCACCTCTAACTATCTATATATTAATTAGAATATATAATATATGGATATTCTAATAATAAAAAAATGTCAATAAAAAAACAAAAAAAGATAAAGTTTGGTGTTTTTTTCTTTTTGAGTTTCGATTCCAACCAAAAAAGTGTTTAAAACTGTTAGTTGCTACTTTTTTTCTTAAAAATCTGATAGATATAATCTAAATCTTGCTTTATTAATTAAAAAAATTAAAAACAAAGGAATTAAATTCTTTTATTTAAGAGAATTGTTTCAAATTTTATAGTAAACTCTATATTTATTTGCTATCTTTCTTGATTTTCCTCTTGTTTTACTATACAATTGATTTAATTTACACAAATGTCGAGCAAGATTATGGAGGTCTTTTTTATGAAAGTGACACTCAAGCAAACAGAAAAATTGTTGGCTGGAGAGGGGCAAAAATTTGAGCAATTTGCATTTTCCATGTTGTTGACGCGTTTAAGAGAGCGCTATGCGAAAGATTCATCGCAAGCTACTGTGGAGAGCTGTACCAATGAAGTAAATGCATTTTTAGAAAAATATAAGTCAATTATGGCAGAGGACTATGCTATAATCCAGAGTTTATAAGGAGGCGATCAATGTTAACTACATTTGAAGCAACATCTAAGTTAATTACGGATGCAAAATTGCTCCATATTGCCGGGACAGAGGCGTTGCTTAGAAAGCTGCCAATGGGGAGATGGATCGGCGGTTCTACCGAGTATTTTATGACAAAAGACGGCGGCAAAGTTTCCGGTGATCTATTATTTGTAACAGAATTTCCTTTCAAAAATTTTTCCATTAAAACATATAGTGCACAGGATATCAGTCAAGTGACGAAGGATTCATTTGACAATGGTTTTACTATTTTGGTCATACCATTTGACAGCGCAGTACACAAGGAGTACGCACAAAATGCCGCAAAGTATGAAAAAATGTTTCTGCGAAATATTGTCGGCTGGATTTCCGGCATGAATTTGGGTATTCCTGACCAAGTGCCAATCGCTGTTAAGGGAAGCACAGGAGCTTTTACAGATAAAGCTGTTGCATTGCATATAGAAGTACCGGCGAACAAGACTGTGTCTGTTAATATCATCAATATTTTTGAGCAGGATACAGCATCACCGATAATTAACTTTACAGAAGAAGGGTTCTCGGCTAAAAAATGTCTTGTAGGCGGTAAAGAAGTCGTACTGGCTGATTACATTCTAAAAAATAATATAGACACCAAACTACCGCTTGTTGGGGATTATTCGGGAAGTGGTGTTAATATCTCGTTTAAATCTATTGAAAATGGGGTTGTAAATTTCTACGCGCCTGTATTTAGCGGCATTAATTACAGAATGGCGAAATCTATATCAAATTATGAGAGTTTGTTCAATAAACGCGTTGCAAAGTATAAAAATAAAGAGGCTGTGTTTTCCTGCAATTGTATTCTTAATTTTCTTTATGGCGAACTTGAAAACAAAAAAATCGAGGCATTTGCGGGTCCAATTACCTTTGGCGAGATTGCTTATCAGCTTGTGAATCAAACATTGGTGTATGTCTCCATTACTTGAGGCTGGTCATGTCAAACGAAACAGGTTTTTTTGCTTTTTTTGAAAGATTAAAGTCAAAAAAGAAAGAAAGAAGAGAGCTAACAGTTCTTGAAGAAGTATTTAATGCAATAACTCATGGTCTTGGAGTTCTTCTCGCAATTGCAGCAACTGTAATTCTTGTAGTTGTTTCTATAAAAAATGGGAGACCTGCATCTATTGTAGCAGGCACTGCTATTTTTGGGGCTACAATGATTTTTCTGTATCTGATGTCTACGCTTTATCATTCGCTAATTTTTACAAAAGCAGCATCTGTGTTTCAGGTTTTTGATCATTGCGCAATTTTTTTTCTTATTGCCGGCACATATACTGTAGTATCGTTTCAAGTTGGGGGAGCCTTTGGCTGGATGATGTTTGGAGTAATCTGGGGTCTTGCTATTATAGGAGTTGTTTTTGAAGCTGTCTTTAAATCAAGAGTAAAAAAACTCTCTATGATATTGTATGTTGTCATGGGTTGGTTTCTTATATTTGTCTGGAATCCTGTGCTTGATAGTGTTAATTATGGAATGATTAAGTGGCTACTGGCAGGCGGCATTGCATATACCGGAGGAATTATTTTTTATAAACTTCAAAGGAAGTATTTTTTTCATATACTTTGGCATATTGCTGTAGTTACAGGAACTGTATTACATTTCTTTGGCATTCTCTTTTATATAGTATAGCATACTGCCTGGAACGAGGCGAGGCATATGCAATCTTGCTGGAATATGCCAGTGACGCCCTCTGGTGAGCGCAACATTCTGCCGTATTAGCCGCAAATTGAGACAGAACAAAAAAAAGCTGCCCAAAAACTTTCCGGGCAGCCTAATTCTTTAGAAAAATATAATTCTTAGATTCTGCTAAGTCTGCCCATTAAAGCAGAAGCCCAATTTCTTACCTCTGTGCTGTAATTTCCAAACTGCACTTCTGTTATAGCCACATAAAGAAATCTTGGAGACGGCTCATCAGGAAAACCATTGTTTTTTTCTATAATTCTTTCTATAGCCAGAAGCGATGCAATAGCAAGGTTATTATCCGGAACTCTTTGTCTCGAATTATTCATAAGAACATTTGTTATGGCAATAAGCGATTCATTGTTTTCATTAAGACCAATCAGACCCAAAGAAAAAACAACCTGAGAAAGAACCATAGATTCATTTTCGCTAGGATTTCTTGTAATATCTATAAGAGTATCTCTTGCTCTTTCTCCGCCAAGCTCTCCCAGCACTCTGGCAGCCCTTGTTCTTACATCGGGAAAACTGTTTACTCTTCTTGATCCCTCTCTTACAACAATAGTAGTGCCTTCTCCTGCAAGATTTGCAAGAACAGCATTAATATGTATATCATTTTGGCGTACTCTTCCTTCGGCAATCATCTGTTCGATCATCTCAAGCGCTACAAGTTTTTGCTCTCTTGTTTCAGCAGCAGCAAGCGCCGCAATAACCTCAACTTCCATGCTTGGTCTTAAGAAGGCTTCTTCAACAGTTTCCTGAGCAAAAACTGGGGTAGTTATTGCAAGTATTACTATAATAAAAATTATTTTTTTCATTTTTTTCTCCAAATTTACTAATATAATTTATTTTTTTTAATTTCTCAAATTTTCAATTTTCCAGTTGCCATCAATCCTAACCAAATGATACAACACCAGCGGTTGTTCATCAACATACATATATGCTCTTACAGTATTATCGTCAATAAATGAAATATTATCAAGACGAACATTTGCTCTGCTGGGAACTACTACATAATCAAAATAATCTCTTAAAGTTCTAAGTACGATCCTATGCCTTCTTAATACATCGGAAGATTCTGAAATTTGCCTTAGATTATCCCGGTTGCTAAAATGGTCTATATAGTTTTGCGTAAGATAGGTTTTCCATGCTGTAAAATTCTCGTTGCGAATAATTGTGTTCAAATCTGCAATAAGAGACTCAACATCCGAAAAAGTTTGCTTATAAACTGCTTCTAAAACATTCTGATTATTGACAGGCTGCGATACTTTTTCTTCAATTATCGTATCCTGTACCTGTATCATATCCTGTACCTGTATTGTTTTTGTTGTCTCTTTGGTGGCACATGATGTAAGTGCAATTGTTAAAAAAGAAATAAGAAAAATGCAAATAACATTCTTGAAAACCGTAATATTTTTCATATAATTTATACCCTTGTATCTTTTATAATATAACATTATATTACTTTATGGCGTTTTGTCAAATTTTATACACGACAAACGCATGAATTATGAAGGCAAGGAATTAATAGCATTTAATGCAATGTCAGCTAAGTCTTTACCCTGTAATGAGTTACAAAATTTCATGCGTTTGGTGTGATTATTTATAATACCTACAATCAGATTTTTTGTAAAATTAAAGGTGTTTTTATGGAGCTGGCAATGATTAGGGCAGTCTTTCCGGGATCTTTTGATCCACCAACAAACGGGCACATAAATGTAATAAGCAGAGCTTCTAAAATATTTGAAGAGCTTTTTGTAGTTATATCTGTAAATCCGCAGAAAAACTGCTTTTTTACTCCAAAAGAGCGCCTTGAAATGATGGAAAGTATTTTAACAGGATATGATAATGTTAAAATCTGTATATGGGATAAGCTAATAGTAGATTTTGCTTCTGAAAAGGATGCAAAGCTTATTGTAAGAGGCGTAAGGTCTATTATGGATTTTGCGTATGAACTTGAGCTTTCGATGATCAATAAAGGGCTAAAATCAGATATAGATACTTTTTTTATCCCAACAGATTCAAAATATTCACTCCAACGGTCTTCGGCAGTTAAAGAACTTGCATCTTTTGGAGGTGATATATCCGATATGGTTCCAAAAGTTGTAGAAGAAGCGCTTAAAAAGCGTTTTGGCACTGCTTATTGACATTGAAGCTGCTATAGATTATGTTTTTTAGTATTAATAAATCTGTTATTATATTTTGATATGCAATATGTAATAATATTATAGAGAAGAGTAAAGTAAAGAGGTTATAAATGGCTGTACCAAAAAGAAAACCATCAAAAGCAAAAAGTAGAACAAGAAAGTCCATTAATATGAGAATAGCTGTTCCTACATTAAGCGAATGTGGAACATGCGGTAATAAAATTGTTTCACACAGAGTATGTCCAAAATGCGGATTTTATAAAGGAAAACAGTATTTACAGCTTGAAGAAATGGCGTAAATAATATATAAGTTATTCCTTTTTGTAGTTGTTTGATTAGATAGCAAAGCAACAATTATTTGATTATAGGAGAAATTATGGACGAACTTTTCGATAAAGTTAAGAAAATTATTGCTGAAAAACTAGATGTTGATGAGTCTAAAATTACCCCGGGAGCATCTTTCAGGCAGGATTTAGGAGCAGATAGTCTTGATACGTATGAACTTGTATATGCTCTTGAAGAAGAGATGGGCATACAAATCCCGGATGAAAAAGCAAATGAATTTGAAACAGTTGGCGATGCCGTAGAATTTATTAAATCAGTTGCGAAATAAATTGAGTATTTTTGGGTTTGGGAAACAATTTAAATTAAACGCCCCTGAAATAACTCTGTCAAGAAAGAAAGAACTGCTATTATTTCAGAGTCATGCAGAGATAAGGTTCAAAAAGCTTGATTTTTTGAACCTTGCTTTTTGCCACAGATCTTATGCAAATGAAAGCGCAAACAGTACAGATAATAATGAGAAGCTGGAATTTCTCGGAGATTCTATCCTCGGTTTTGTTACATGCGAATATCTTTTTTGTCTTCTTCCGGATAAAGCAGAAGGCGATCTTGCCAAGATAAAAAGCTTTGTAGTAAATGAAAACACTTTAAGCAACATCGCAAGAAAAATTAAAATAGACAACTATATTTTGATTGGCAAAGGAGAAGAATATTCCGGAGGCAGGAGCAAAAAAGCAATACTTGCAGACTGCGTTGAAGCAATAATCGGAGCTTATTATTTAGATTCCGGCTTAAAAGATGCCAGAGCTTTCATTCTCAAGTTTATTGTGCCGGAAATAATGAAAGTCATCGAAAACAAGCATGATAAAGATTATAAAACCCTTTTACAAGAGCTTGTCCAAAAAAAATATAAAACATACCCAAAATACAAACTTATTAACAAAACCGGACCGGATCATGATAAAACTTTTGTTATGGAAGTGAAAATTAAAGAAAAAACATTCGGCTGCGGCGAAGGGAAAAATAAAAAAACAGCAGAACAAAATGCAGCCCGAATAGCATATACAGCCCTTCTGGCAGAATTTGGAGAAACAGAACCTTCGTAGGTCTTGCAAGTCTTTACTGGCACCCCCGCACAACAGAGCCCTTAATTTTAGACCTGTTTAGCAAAGCCCCTGCACTTAGACCTCTATACACTTAATCCTGGATTCGTAAAAACTTTTTGCCATCTCAATAAGTTTGTCTTCATTATTAAGAGCAGGGTCTTCCAGAACAGAGTCCAGAAGAAATTGCAAAACCAGCCCCATTTGATGACTCTTTGGAATACCTGCTTTTGAAGAAAGAATATTGCCGTCAACATCAAGATTTTTTATTGAAAATGCAGATTCTCTTTGTAAAATGTCATTTATTCTGCTTACTAAAGAAATATCGGTTTGACACTGCCGTGTTTCCCCTTTCATGGCGCTTTTGTCAGCATGCCTGAGTTTTAAAAGATCCTGTATGTTTTCCGGTCCGACTTTTGCTATAAACCTTCGTATGGCGCCGTCGGTCCAATCTCTTGTATAATTAAACATGTGGAATTTTATTAGGTGCGTTACCTGCTTTATTGTTTGTTTTGGAAATTTCAGATCCGTCAGAATAGTTTCTGCCATTTTTGCAGAAAGAGCATCGTGATTGTAAAATGTAGGCTCTCCGTTTTTGAGGTCAAAGCATCTTGGTTTTCCAATGTCATGAAGCAGCGCAGCAAGCTTAATAGCAATATTTTTCTCTGCAAAATCCGGTGCAATAACAGAATGCTCAAAAACATCAAATTTGTGCATTATTTTCTGCTTTATGCCAACGCCTTCCAGCAATTCAGGAATTATATATTTTAATACCCCAGTTTCTTTCATAATATAAAAAGCAATGGAAGGCTTATCTGAAAGAAGAATGTGCTTAATCTCATCTCGTATTCGCTCAACCGCAATTAATTTCAGCCTTTCTGCTTCCTGTATTATGCCTTTAAAAGTTTTTTCTTCAATGGTAAATTGCAGCTGGGAAGCAAACCTGCACGCCCTTAAAACCCTAAGCCCGTCCTCTGCAAATCTCTCCTCCGGAACACCAATCGCTCTTATTATCTTATCGCGAAGATCTTGCTGCCCATTCTGCGGGTCTATAAGCTCGTCGGTAAGAGGATCAATAGCCATTGCATTTATCGTAAAATCTCTGCGTTCCAAATCAGCATAAATAGAAGTGCTGTATTTAATAGAATCCGGGTGCCTGCTGTCTGTATATTTTCCATCGATGCGAAATGTTGTTACTTCGAATTTCATTCCCTCAAAGTGAACAGTTACAGTTCCGTGGTCGATTCCCGTAGGTATGACATTTTTAAAAAGAGAGATAACCTGCTCCGGCAAAGCATCTGTTGCAAAATCATAATCAGAAGGCGGGCTCATTCCGCCAACATAATTTCGCACAGCGCCGCCCACAAGATAGCACTGAAACCCCGCGTCTTTTAATATTTTACAAAAATATTTTATTTTTATAGGTATCTTCACTTTATCCCATCAGCCAATATAACTTAATTCAATTACTTTATAGTTAACACCTATTACAAATACGATGTCAATAATGCAAGTTGCCTCATAATTAATCTAACCCAAATTGTCATAAACCTTTACGCTACAAAGACTTAGCCAAGAAGCTAATTCCTTATAGAATAAGGAGTTATATGTGCCTAAAATCCGCAAGAAAATTCATAAAAAATTATCATATAAGTCTAAATCTATACAGGATTTAGACTTGAGCATGGTTAGGTTTTATTATGAGGCATCACTCGCTCGGTTCACAATGGGCATAGCCCCTTTGTCCGCCTCGCCGTTCGGTCACACCCACAAGGGGTACTTTGTGTGCAAACTACGTTTGCCCGCGATTCTCGCTTACTTGGTGGATGTGCATGCAAGCACGCCCGCGACGCTCGCTTTATTCAGAAATAAAAAAACAAGCACAAAAAAACCGGACAAGCTCCAATAAGCGCCTGCCCGGTAATAATTAAAACTAGAATCTTTGCCCAAATTATTGGAAAAGCTGCATAACTGTCTGAGATCTCTGGTTAGCCTGTGCAAGCATAGCTGTAGCAGCCTGAACAAGAATCTGATTTCTGACATAAGAAACCATTTCTTTAGCCATATCCGCATCTCGGATTCTAGATTCAGCAGCCTGAAGATTTTCAGCTCCAACTGCAAGCCCTCTCATTGTGTGTTCGAGCCTGTTCTGGTAAGCGCCAAGGTCTGCTCTTTGCTTGTTTACAATCATGAGCGCATTGTCGATCAGACCTATTGCCATATTTGCTCTGTCCGGAGTAGTCAAAGAAATAAATGTTGCATGGGCTGGATTTCCAAAAGGACTCTGTATGCCAAGTGCCTGAGCTGTCATAGTTCCTATGAAAAGTCTTTCTCTCTGGTCCATGTTAGCGCCAATATGGAGCCACATACTTGCTGTTACAACATTCTCGCCTGTTTCGCGTGCAAATCTTCCGGTAAGCATATTAAGACCATTAAACTGAGCATGAGAAGCTATTCTGTTTATTTCAGCAACAAGCTGAGAAACTTCAACCTGGATCATCATTCTGTCTTCTGATGTGTAGATACCATTTGATGCCTGGATAGCAAGTTCTCTGATTCTTATAAGAATTGATTGCGTTTCCTGAAGGTAGCCTTCTGCTGTTTGAATAAAAGAAATACCATCCAATGCGTTCATTTCAGCTCTGTTAAGACCTCTGATTTGAGCTCTCATTTTTTCAGATACTGCAAGTCCTGATGCATCATCGCCGGCTCTGTTAATTCTCAGACCAGACGATAACCTTTCCATGTCTTTTCCTATTTCCCAGTTGTTAAACTTTTGTGCTCGATGTGCAAACATTGCGCTAAGATTGTGGTTAATTATCATATATCCTCCTTGATATTTAGGGGCAGACATCCTTGTCTGCTCGTCTAATTAATTTTTCGGGTTCCTTTAAAAAAGCTTTAGAAAAAAGAATAAAAATATATTAAACTTTTTTTTAATGACAGGACTGATCTTCACAGGCGGCGAAGGCCCTTTCCCCGAAAGAGAGATTCTCGAAATTATTAAAGATGCTTCTATTACAGTAGCAGCAGATTCTGGTCTGCATTTAGCAGAAAAATTCAATATTAAGCCGGATTTTATACTTGGCGATATGGATTCTATCGGGAATGTTGACGATATATTAAAAAAATATCCAAAAGAAAGCATATTTCGCTATAAAGAGGATAAAGATTTTACAGATACAGAGCTTGCTCTGTTGTTTCTTGCCGAAAAAGGGTGCAAAAAAACTATAATTATAGGCGGCGCGGGTGCCAGAACAGACCATTTTTTAGGCATATTTTGCCTTTTTTTTAGAGCGCAGCGGCCTGATATATGGGTCTTAAAAGAAGAAATAGCATGGAATGTTGAAGGAAAGTTTTCACTCAGCAGCATTAAAGGTGAAACAATTTCTTTTTTTCCATTATCAGAAGAGTGCAGGATGAAAAGCGCCGGGCTCAAGTGGGAACTTGATTCGCTTATTTGGAAGATTGGCGATGCAGGAATCAGCAATATAGCGCTTGGAGATAAAATCGAGATTGAAATGACAAAAGGAAGGCTTTTGCTTGTTAAAAATGTTTGCAAACAGGAATACAGATGAAAAGAACTGTTTTTGATGAAATGGCTGTCTCTATTTCTGAAAAAGAAAGGCGCGATCTTTTAAAAAAAATAAACCGGAACATGAATCTCAATGATCCAAGATTTGAAGAAGCAATATACCATGTAGACCTGCCAAAAGAAGAAAAAGATAAATATATAAAAGAGGAAATTGCAAAACTGGGTTTTTTTGAAAGACTTATTTTGAAAATCAAAAAGTTTTTTTCCGGCAAAACAGAAGAAGCAACCTATAATGATTTAAAATTTGCAGCGCTTAGAAAAAGTATTTCAAAAAAATCTCCGGGAATTACCAATTTTGATGCACGTACTATTTCAAGATTATTTGCAGAAATCGTATATCCTATGGCTTTAAAAACGTCTTCTCTGGTGCATCTCTTCGAAGAATTCTGGAGACAGGGCGATACTTTTCAGAAAATTTTGACTCAGCTTGTTGAATCAAGGCTTCCAGGAGTTGTTAGAACAATTGACGACCTCTTAAGCGATGAAGATGCAGAAAGTATTGTTTTTGAAAAAGAGACAAAAACAGCAATAAAAGACGAGGTTATATTAAGATTCAACAGTTACGCAAAAAAAGTCTCAGATTCGGTTTTTCACGAAATAGAAGAAGAAATTCTCCCACTTTATTATTTTCGCCCTGTAATAGTTTTCCCATATTATGACTTTTTTAAACTTTTTGGTTTTAATCCATATTCCGCAGCAAGCAGCCTCAAGGGCAGTTCCGGAAATAGCTCTTTTTCTCTTAAAAGCTCGCCTTCTTTTAGCTGCATAGTTGACATTGAAAGACTCTATTATGCAATTTATATGGTATTAAAGGTTAGCCGGCCTATTAAAATTGATCCGTTATTGGGAGAACATTTTTGCAGAAACATCAAAGAAGAAAATATAGAGCCGAAAAACAGCCGTGAGATAGGCGCTCAGGACACTCCGGACAACCGGGAACTTGACTATGAATATCTTGATGAAGATATAATCAAAAATAGCTTTGACAACTCCGGCAGTAAATCAGATGATAATGAAAGTGCCGAAAATAAACGTAAATGGTTTTGCGATAAACTGGATGAAATTTATGATGAGAGCAAAAGAATTGACAAAAAAATAGCTTTGGTTGAACTTATAAAATATTACAGAAATGACTATTATTACAAACTTGCTTTTTACGTACCCAAACTTCGACTAAAAGAACTCTATTTTGCCAGCCTTAAAATTCAAATTCTCGAACAGATAAATGAAAAATATGCAAGAGCAAGAAATTCTATGATTGAAAGAAACATCGACAGGCTTTTTAGAGGCAAGACATTTATGAAATTTCTTCATTTTAGAACCTATATTGGTTTTGATCATGAAAAAATTGGAGTAGCTTATTTTGCAAATATCAGAAGCATGGAACTGCTTTACAACTACCTTGTCTATTATTATAACGACAGAATAAGGCAAATTTTAGACTTTTCGACAAAAACTATTTTAGCCCAGGATAAAATAACATCAACAAATGTAATGATGCAAGTTTCCACTATAGATGATGCTTTTGTAAAAATACAGGATTTTGACAAAGCCCTAAGTCCTGATGCAGAAGACGGCAAGCTTTTTCTCAGGCTGCGGCATGGGCTTCTAAGTGACGTAGCTTATCTTAAAATGTATAAAGGCTTTCTTCTACAAAAAAATAAAACATCCAAAGATATAATAAATCGCTCTCTCGAAGCTTTTGAAAATATAATGCGAACTTTCTCCGAATTACTTAATTCTTCCTTGTTTGAAATAAAAAATAGCCTTGCTGTTAGCTATAATATAGATGGCAAAACAAGAAGCTTTAGGGAATTTCTTGTAGAAGCAGTTGAGAATATAAGGTATTTTAAAACCCTTCTTACGCAGATTATGAAAACCGAAGAAAAAGGCTAAATTCGGCGCTAAAAACAAGCCGCTGGTCGGTTTTTGGGGCATTTGCAGGCGTTTTTCCGACCATCGGTATGTTTTGCATTTTAATCGCGGTTAAAAATGTCCCCATGCGGGTTAATTCTAAAATACTCAAGTAGAATAGGGTGATCGGTAAGCAGTTCTGCATATCTTCTAAGTGCATTAAGCCTTTGAGTAAATTCTGCTTCCTGGGCTGCTGCCCTAAGTTCCAGCTCCAGCAAAAAACTCCTTCTGCCTTCTGCAATTTCCCTGTAGAGCCTGGCAGCCAGCCTGTAAAGATTTATATCAGGAAGCTGTCTGGCGGTAACAATCAGCCCACTCATTTCAATATTGCGAACACTCGAAGTTATTGCTGCTTTTAGCATTTCCGGCGAGAACATATCCTGTTCAACTTCCGCAGTTGTTAATATAACAAATCTGGTTTCGATATAACTTTTTAATGCGCTTTGTATCTGCCTGTCTGTTTCTGCAAAAAAATTATCAACACCGGCTTCATAAAATGCTGCGATATTTCTACTTCGGGCTAAATTATTCAAAAAATTCCTGCTTATGGAATATGTTGCTGTAACTGAAACAGAATAGGAAAAATCAGGATTTTCCTGTAAAATTTGAGAATATATATTTCCTGAAGGAAGAGTTCCTCTTGCTGTAATATTCCTGCTTCTCGAAGCATTGCTTATGATATAAGTTTGCGAATTTCGGGGAATAAGCCTTTGCCATCTAAAATGAAACTGCCCTGTTTCAAGAACATTTTCATCATAGCCCGTAAGAGTAGAGAAAAATACAGCATAACTGTTTTCCGGCACTCTTATCCATCCAAAATAAAAAACAATTCCTACTATTGAAGCAGTAAATATTAGATAGAAAATAAATTTTTTCATGAAATTACTCCGATTATTTATAATAACAGAGGCTAGTTAGAAAGCCAAGCTCTTAAAAACAATAAAAGTGATAAAGAAGCCTGTTAAAATTAGCAAATTACTGTTACAGTTTACTAAATGATAGAAATAACTAAGCGCTTTTTTGTCCGAGCCGAAAAATTTATACTCTTTCTCTTTTTTTTACTTTTTTTTACTTTTCTGCTTTACATCACGGGCAACTTTCAATTGTTTCTTGATGCTAATCAAGTAATGCTTCTTAGAATTGCAAATGCAATTTCTGCGCTTCTTCTTGTTTGCTCTGTTTTTTACGGCAGCATACTGATGGTAACAGACATAGGAAAAGAGATGAAAAAAGATAAAAGGATTCGCAGATATATTCTTTTTACTTCGCTTTTTCTTTTTAGCGCATTTATTTTTTTTATGTCACGCTTTATCCTCGTCTGGGTGTAAAAATTACCCCGCGAGGCAGTATATATTTCAACTTATAGAACACTAGTATCGATAATAGAACTATTATATATGAATGTCCTCGTAAAACACTCAAGCAAAAATATTGTTCTAAAAACAAGTCTCGACGTATTACACATAAAAAAAGCATGTAAAATAGTAGAAGAACTGCTTATTGCGCTGGGTGCAGTTATTAAACCGGGCGTAAAAACTATTGATATCGACAAATTTGCAGGAGACTTTATTTTTAAACGAAAAGGCGCTTCGGGTTTAAAAGGATATATGGGCTTTCCTGCCAATGTGTGTATATCTGTAAATAATGTTGCTGCACACGGAATTGGCTGCGATTATGTCATAAGGGACGGAGATCTTATCACCATTGATACAACCGTAGGAGTTGATGGCTGGTATGGGGACGGCGCATGGACTTATATTGCCGGCGAAGCGACTCCGGAGAAAAAAAGACTTGTAAAAGCTGCCTGGAAAGCAATGCTTGCCGGCATCGCAGAATCTTCTGCAGGTAAAAAACTTGGGGATATTGGAGCATCGGTAAAAAAAACCGCACTACGCTATGGGTGCAATGTTGTCGAAGACCTTGCGGGTCATGGCATCGGACGCAAAATACACGAAGAGCCTGTAGTTCTTCATGTTGGCAAAAAAGGCACAGGTTTGCCTATTATTCCGGGCATGGTTTTTACAATTGAACCTATTTTAACCTTAGGCTCCGGCAAAGTTCGATTTCATTCGGATAATTGGTCAATAATAATAGCAGATGACAATTTATCTGCCCAGTTTGAATGTACACTGGCTGTTTTTAAGAATCAGACTGATGTTCTTACGCTGAGTAATATTAATTTGCAAAAATATATTGACTTTCCCCCGATGTTTTAATAATAATATCGAGCGGATTAAAAATATCTAATTTAGATATTTTTAAAAATCCTGTTTTGCCGCCTTAGCTCAGCTGGCCAGAGCACGTGACTTGTAATCTCGGGGTCGTCAGTTCGAATCTGACAGGCGGCTAAAAGTTGGCAGCAGATTAAGTTGTTGACTTTGATTTCTGTTTCTGTTTAACTGATTTTTGATTAGGGGAGTTTCCCGAGTGGCCAAAGGGGGCAGACTGTAAATCTGTTGGCTTCGCCTTCAGTGGTTCAAATCCACTACTCCCCAACTTAGCCTGACTGCTAATAAGTGGTCGGGTTTTTTTTGCTTAGGTAACAAAAGCAGTAGTTTGGTTATAGTGGATTTGATGGTTTTTGCGGCTGAATTGCGGCGTATTTAGGGTTTTTTGCTGATGAGAGCTAAAACCTATTTTTTATAGTGCTTGTTAATAGTATTTTCTATTCTTTCTAGCAAATCATTTTTTTCATAGGGCTTCATTATGTAATCAGCAGCGCCCATTTTATAAGCCTTCTTCATATCTTCTTTTTCCTGTAAGTGTGTCAAAAATGCTATAGGAACATCTTGCAGCAAACTAATGCCTCTTATTTTACGATATGTTTCCCACCCATCCATGTCCGGCATTATTACATCCAGCAATATTATATGAGGAACGAACCCTTTCAGCAAATAATCCAATGCTTCTTGTCCTGACTTGGCAGTAATAACTTCGTATTTGTTTTTTAAGATATTTTTGGCAAATAATAGATTAAGGTCATCATCATCTGCCAAAAGTATTTTTTTTGCATCATGGCTGCTCATATATTCCTACTTTCTCCGAAATTGCCTTGGTGTTCTACTTGTTTATGAGCTCAGACACTTATTCCTACTTTCTCCGAAATTGCCTTGGTGTTCTACTTGTTTATGAGCTCAGACACTTGGTATTAAACTTCAAAATGCCTAATATCATTTTCAGTTACAAAAAAATAATTCAAAAAGCTAAGAGATTGTCAGCTGCCAAAGCGAGAATTGGCTTGCGCATCCATCGAATAAGTAAAGAGTTGCGGGCAAATAATGATAATTTCCTGCCTTGATTTTCAACCAGCTTTCTGTTTTGATTATAGAACTTATGAATACCCCATTTTACAACAAGGGCCTTTGCTTTCAGTGTACAAGATGCTCAAAATGCTGCAGGCACGATCCGGGTTATGTGTTTTTATCAAAAAACGATCTTCTTGCCTTATCTTCCTTTTTAGAAATAAGCAAAGACGATTTTCTCAAAAAATATTGTAAAATCGTAAACCTTGGCGTCGCCAGACGCATCAGTCTTATAGAGAAAAAAAACAGCGATTGCATTTTTTGGGATAATGGCGGATGCACAATATACGAACATAGACCACTGCAGTGCAAAGTTTACCCCTTTTGGAGTTCTGCTTTAGGTTCTCCGGAAAATTGGGAAGCGCTTGGTTACAACTGCCCCGGAGTAAACCAGGGAAAACTCTATGCGGCAGAAGAAATCGAAGAAAAACTGGCGCTGAGACGGCTCGACCCGCTTTTGGAGCCAGAGTAGGCGCTTGTAACACTATCAGTCTAAAAATATTAATATTGACAAATAACTTCATACCAGTAAACTCTCTATAATCGCCCCATACTCCTTGGATATAATAGGTGGAGTATAGTTTAATAAGCAATATTCCGATATACTGGTAATGCAAAGCTTCATGGAGAAAAACTAATAAGTTTATGAAGGTAAAGTTCTGGGGAGTTAGAGGCTCTGTTCCTGTTCCTCTTACAAATATACAGCTTCAGCGAAAAATCTCTGCAATTGTTCAACGAATCAAGCCTGAAGACCTTATTTCGCCCGAAGCGCGTGAAATCTTTATTTCAAAGCTCCCGGAACACATTTCTACAACAGTTGGAGGCAATACAACCTGCGTAGAGGTAATGCTGGAAGATGAAACGCCGATTCTTTTTGATGCAGGAACAGGCTTAAGAGAGTTTGGAATCTCACTTTTAAAGCAAAATAAGCATTTAAAGCATTATCATATCTTTTTTTCGCATTTTCATTGGGATCATATACAGGGTTTGCCCTTTTTTTCACCGCAGGTTTATAGTCCAAAGTGTTCAATTACTTTTTATAGCCCTGTTGAAAATTTCATGGAGATTTTATCAAATCAGATGAAACCTCCATATTTTCCAATTACATTGAATGAATTTAAGGCTAAAATTAATTTTGTAACTATACCGCCCCAAGGAGTTTTGATTGGCAAGGCGAGAGTTACCAGTATGGCTGTTAATCATCCCGGCGGCTGTTATGCGTACAGGGTTACAGAAAATAATAAAACTATGGTTTTTTCGACAGATACGGAATTAAGAGAGACAGATTTTCATAAAAACGAAAAGTCAATCAAATTTTATGAAAATATCGATCTTCTTGTGATTGATACTCAATATACTCTTGATGAGGCTCTTGAAAAATACGACTGGGGACATACCTCTTTTAGTCTTGCGGTGGAGTTTGCCTCTGAGTGGATGGTAAAAAAAACTGTCCTTTTTCATCATGAACCGCTATATGAAGATAAAAAACTTTATGGTATTCTGGAAAAGGCGCGCTGGTATGCCAATAATCTTTACAGTTTTACTCCGGAAGTTATATTAGCGCGTGAAGGTCTTGAAATAGAGGTATAAATATTGAAACTTAATAAACAAGAGATGGTTTTACTTTATGCTCTTTTAAGAAAACATGAAAAAGAACTGGAAAAAGAAATATATACTTTAAAATATCGTCTTGAAAAAGAGTTATTTAATTTTCTCACAATAGAAGAAATTCAAGCATTGGATAATAAAGCTATATGAAAAGAATTACTGTTGCTTTTGTTTTATTTGCACTATTTTCGTCATTTGCTGCGGCAGGCGACTCATTTAAAGCAGGGGATCTTTTTTATGATCTTCTTTCGCCTTCTTTGGCTTCTTCGGGAGCTTCCTTTGTAAACCTTGATTCTCCGTTAGCCGCCATGAATAACCCTGCTGCTGCGGGGTTTCTGCAAAGACCTGTGCTGGAAGCAGCAAACACGTTTGTAAGCGGTTCCGGCGAACATAGCGGCTGGGGGAATATTGCAGCTTTGGGATTTGCGTATCCGGGAAAAGCAGGGGTTTTAAGCGCATCTTTGTTTCTTCTTAACAGCAATTTTAATTTTTATAATGAAGCTTTTTTGGCTGGCATCAATGTTTCCGGCGCAAAGGATATTTATGAAAATTTATCGATTGGCATCGGGCTTAACTTTGGATATGGGAACACCGGGGGTTCGGACTGGATGCTCTCTGCAGATCTTGGCTTTATTTATTTTCCGCATGAGTTTTTGAACCACAAAAATTTCAGGTGGGGCGCTGTGTTAAAAAATTTGGGGAAGGGTTTTTCTCCTGATGGAAATTCGGGGGCGCTGCCTGCTTTGTTTTCGCCGGGCGTTGGCGCGGGTATAAATATTTTTGAGACTTCCAGAGTTGCAGGGGATCTTACAGCAGATATCTTCTTTCCTTCTTTTCAAAATGTTGTTGTTGATTTTGGCACATATATTACGTTTGCAAATTCTCTTAGATTAAATTTTGCGGCAAGAGCTAACTATAATATTCTGTCAGATACCGGAGCCAGGGTATCGAGTTTTTCTCCCACAATAGGGGTCTCGTATGGTTTTAGGAGAGACCTTGGAAACTTAAATATAGAAACGCTAAGAGAAAGGGATTTGGAAAAAACAGATATAATAGCAGATGCTGCTGTTACGCAAATTGCCAGAAACATACGGGGATACGGTATAGGCGCAAGAATTTTGTTTGGTCTTGAAGATAACGAAGGACCTGTCATAACTATTACTTATCCTGAGATTCAGCATATATCTCCCGGAAATTTCGGAGCAAATCATGAACTTCTGTTTCCCATCAGAATCGAGGACAGGCGTTTTGTAATGGGATACACTTTTGACATAATGGATGAAGCCGGAAACATTGTAAGGACTTATGAGAACAAAGAAAACAGACCGGAAAATATTAATTTTAGAAATATTTTGGACAGGATTCTTTATGTAAGATCGGGCATTTATGTTCCTGAGACTTTTTCATGGGATGGGCTTTGCAATAACCGTCTTCCTGTTCCTGACGGCACATACTTTTTTTCGGTTACTGCATGGGACGACAGCGGAAATGTTTCGACTTCTGCAAGGTATACTGTAATAGTTGATACTGTGCCGCCGCTATTAATTCTTGAGCAGCCTGCAACTCTTGCAGATATGATTTTCTCGCCTGATGGTGATGGTTACAAAGATTTTTTTACAATAAGGCAAAGCGGTTCTGTTGAGAAATTCTGGTTAGCTGAAATTTATGATAAAGACGGCAATGTTGTTAGAACTTTTGATTTTAGCGGACAGGCTCCTGTTGATATAGTTTGGGACGGCAGAGGAGATGATGGCTTGCTTCTTCCGGACGGTGTTTATTCATATAGAATTACAGGCGAGGATTTTGCAAGAAACAGGACAACGGGGTATATCAGAAATATTGTTATAAGCACTGTTGAGACTCCTGTTGAGCTTAGGATTTCGGATTCTGCATTTTCGCCAGGTAACGCCGAAGCCAGAAGTACGCTGACATTTTTTATGGATGTGCCTGTTAAAGAAGGTATAGAAAGCTGGGTACTTGATATTATCTCCGAAAGAGACAACAGGGTAAGTGCGACAATAAGCGGTCAATCTGTTATACCTGAGCAATATGTTTTTGACGGAAGAGCTGTTGGCTTTGGAGGGAATTTTCTTGCAGACGGAAGATACAGAGCAAGGCTTAGGATAATATATATACATGGAAACAGACCAGAGGCTTTTTCTCCAGCTTTTATTGTAGATACGGTTCCGCCTTCTGCAACAGTTACTGCACAGCATACAGTTTTTTCTCCGCAAAGCGGAAACAGGGATTTTCTTGTACTGCAAATTAGAGCATCTCAGGAAGATTTGTGGGAAGGAACAATTTATGACAAAAACAACAATCCTCTTCGGGTGTTTCAGTGGAGACAAGGTGTACCTGCAACTTTTTCATGGAACGGCACAGGTGCGGACGGCAGAATTCTCCCGGATGGGGACTATTACTTTGTGCTTTCTGCTACAGATGCTGCCGGAAACAGGGGAAGCTCGCCGCGGCTTGGTTTTACAATTGACACAAGAGATACGCCAATAGCTCTTACCAGAAACTATGATGCATTTTCTCCTAATAACGATGGAGTGCAAGATATAATTACATTTTTCCCAAGAACCGAAAGGGGTCATGGAGTAGAAAGATATTTATTTACAATTCTTAACGAAAGAAACGAGCCGGTATTCAGGCAGGAAGGAACAGGCGGGGTTCCGGAAACCATAATCTGGGATGGCAGAATTGCATTAGGCGCTATGGCCGGCAGGATAATCGAAGGCAGATACAGCGCAAGACTGGAAGTGCTGTTTTTAAACGGCAACCACCCAACAGCAACCGCAGAACCATTTTTACTGGATATTACTCCTCCGTCAATTGAAATTGAGATTGACCACGCTATTTTCTCTCCGGGCAGCGGCTACAGAGACTTTGTAACCATCAGAATGATTAATCCTTCTTATGAGGATGAATGGCGCATAACAATTAGAGATGCTAACAACAATGTCGTAAGAAGTACGGTGCAAAGAGGAAGACCGGAAAACTTTGCCTGGGATGGCAGAGATAATACAGGAAACATTGTAAGAAACGGAATTTACAGATTTACAATAGAGTCGCAGGATGCGGCAGGAAACAGAACTGCAAGAAGCATCAATAGCATAGAAGTAGATACCCGCATTACACAGGCGATTGTTCTTATAGAACAGCTTGGGTTTTCTCCAAACACCGGTAACAACATGGATACTATGGAGTTTCTTCTTGTTCACACAAGAGAGGTGCCGGTGGAATCGTGGAGCTTGAGAGTTATCTCTTCTGCCGGCAGTGCTGTAAGAACATTTACAGCCGCAACTGCTCCGCCTGCATCAATAAGATGGGATGGAAGAAATGAACGCGGAGAAATAATTGACGGCACATACAGAGCTGAATTTACAGTAACTTACAAAAAAGGCGATATAAAAACATCTCAAACCAGAAACTTTATACTGGATACAACGCCGCCAAGGGTGGAAATTATTTTAACGCCCTTTCCTTTCTCTCCGGATAACGATGGCATAGATGATGAACTTTACATAATGATAAGGCTCGAAGACCGAAGCCCAATACGCAGCTGGGAAATGCAGATTAAAGATCCATACAGGAGAAATTTCAAGCGCTTTGCGGGAACAGGGCTTCCGCCTCAAAGAATAGTGTGGGATGGTATGTCTGCCGGCGGGGAGTTGGTTCAGTCAGCCGAAGATTATCCTTATACATTTACAGCAACAGATATTTTTGGAAACAGCACTACAGTTACCGGGCTTATAGCAGTTGATATTCTTGTAATGCGAGACGGCGACAATCTTCGAATCAAAATTTCGAGCATAAATTTTGCTCCGTATAGTTCGAGTCTTGTTACTGATGACCCGGAAATAAATGTGAGGAATGAGAGAATTATACAAAGGCTCTCTGAAATTTTAAATAGATTCTCTGCATACAGAATAGTAATCGAAGGTCATGCGAATAATCTTAGCTGGCAGGACCCTGTAAGAGCAGCCAGAGAAGAGCGGGAAGAACTTATTCCTCTTTCTAAAGCAAGGAGCGAGGCAGTAAAAAATGCTCTTGTGCAAAGAGGCGTTGCAGCAGACAGAATGACCACTATTGGCGCCGGAGGAACAAGACCGGTTGTTCCGTTTGGAGATCTTGAAAATAGATGGAAAAACAGAAGAGTGGAGTTTTTATTAATAAGATAGTAGTTATGGTATAACTTAGGGAATTGCTGATTTATTCTCGATTAAATAAATCAGCAATTTCTTAGAAAAAAAATGCAGCGGGTCGATTTAATTTAAACCGACTCGCTGCGATTAAATTATGCGAGTTTATATATGAAAATTTTGACAAAGATATTGGCGGTGGGTTTGTTTATATTGGTAGTTTTTTCTCTTGTTACTGCAGGAGTGGTTTATTACTTTAACCTTCCTGTTTCCAAGACAGATGCAGCGGTTCATATTATAGAAATTGAAAGAGGCGAAACTTTAAGATCAATAGCCGAAAAGCTGGAAGAAAATAACTTGATTCGCTCAAGCTTGCTTTTTATGATAATAAGCAGAGCAAATGGCACAGAGCAGCAGATGAGGAGCGGAAGGTATGCTGTGAGCAAAACTATGAGCTCCGCGGAGATTCACAGGCTTATTGTTTCCGGCGCTGCTCTGCTTTACAGGGTTACGATTCCCGAAGGCTCTACTGCTTCGCAAATAGCTGCAATACTTGAGGCTGCAAATATTACAGACAGAGATAGTTTTATGGAGGCTGTAACAAATAGCGATTTGCCCAATCGATTCAATATACCTTCCCATACGCTTGAAGGATATCTGTTCCCGGATTCTTATCTGTTCCCGCAAAATTACCCTGCAGAAAGAGTTGTATCGCACATGGTCTCGACTTTTTTTATGAGGTTAGCTGAAATATATCCGAATTACGCTGATCTAAGTCCCGAGGAACTTAATGACCGCGTTATACTTGCATCTATTGTTGAGCGGGAATACAGGGTGGCAGCAGAGGCTCCAATAATGGCAGGTGTTTTTTTAAACAGACTGAATATTAGAATGGCTCTTGGGTCGTGCGCTACTATTGTGTATATTATTACCGAGATTTTGGGCAGACCGCATCCTACCCGTATAACCTATGCAGATATAGCTATAGACTCTGACTATAATACATACATAAGAGTTGGGCTTCCGCCTGCTCCCATAAGCAACCCCGGAGAAATTGCGCTTAATGCTGTATTTTTTCCGGCAGATACAGATTATTTATTTTTTCTTTTAAGAAACAGCGCTACAGGAGAGCATTTTTTTTCAAGAACACTTGCGGAGCACAATATGGGAAGGGTTAGATATTTACAAAGATAAGGGAATCGCTGATTAAGAACCATTTTTAAAAATTTAATGGTAGGTTCTTATTTGACTCTAATCAGCGATTCCATGATTTTTCTCGTTTTCTTTTAGAAAACTGCGAAAAAATGATAATAAGGTAATGCAGATTGCCCCTTCGGGATGCTTCGCAATTCTCGATTGAATAAATCTGCGGTTTTATAAAATGCGCATATCAGATGAAGTAAAAAAAGAGATAATCGAAAAAGTATGTATAGAAGAAATTGTAAGCAGCTATGTAAATCTTAAAAGAACCGGCAGAAGCCTTAAAGGATTATGCCCTTTTCATGCAGAAAAAACCCCGTCATTTAATGTTACACCAGATAAAGGAACATTCTATTGTTTTGGCTGCCAAAAAGGCGGGGATGTTATTACTTTTGTAATGGAGATAGAAAAACTTACTTATCCTGAGGCGCTTCAGTTTTTAGCTCAAAAAGCAGGGATAAATCTTGACTTTGAAGAATCCGAAAGCGCTTTCGCGTCTGAGGAAAGCAAGTTTAAAAAACAGCTTTTTAGTCTTTACGATAAGATAACATCTGCACTTAATTACATACTTTTGAATAAACCGTATGCAGAAAAAGCTCTGGAATATCTTATAAGTCGAGGAGTTTCGCAAGATTTAATAGAAAAATTCCAGCTTGGATATATACCGCCAGACAGAAAGTGGTTGTATAACTTTTTAAGAAAAAAGAGCTATTCAGAAGATTTTCTTGCCAAAACAGGGCTTTTTTCTTCGAATTATAAGGATATTTCGATTTTTTCGGGCAGGATTATTTTCCCGATATTTTCGAAATCCGGCAAAGTTATTGCTTTTGGCGGGCGATCTATGGATTTTTCGGGTAAGCCAATGCCAAAATACATAAATTCTCCGGAATCCCCAATTTTCAAAAAAAGCGAAGAACTTTACGGGCTTAATTTTGCCCAAAAAGAGATAAGAAAAAGTAACTTTATCTATATAGTAGAGGGTTATACAGATGTAATTGCCATGTTTCAGGCTGGCGTAGAAAATTGTGTTGCGCCTCTGGGAACAGCATTTACGGAGAATCACGCAGATATTATACGAAAAAACTGCTCGCAGATAATTCTTGTTTTTGACAATGATGAGGCAGGGTTTAAGGCAACTGTAAAAAGCGCTTATATATGCGAAAAAGCAGGTCTTGTTTGCAGTGTCATTGTACTGCCGGAAGGAAGCGATCCTGCAGATATTCTTAAAAAACAGGGCAAAGAGGCGTTGAAAAATATTTTAAAATATCCTATAAATAGCTTTGGTTTTTTAATAAATAAATATAAAACTGTTTATAATCTTTCAAAAGAGGAAGGAATAAAAGATTATTTAAATAAATTATTTGCTTTTGTGAGTATTTCTGAATCTGAAGTTACGAGAAGCAACAGGCTTAAGGCAATTGCAGAGATACTGGATACAGATTATGCAAATGTTTACGACGATTATATAAAGTATTTTAAAAAAGATGATAAAGAGATATATAAAACTACTGTTTTAACATGGGATATTGATAAAATATCGCCTGAATTATATTTAATGCTTGCAGTTATTGATAATTATGATTATTTTTATATGGTTCGAGATGAACTTTCTGTAGATAATATACATGATAAAACTGCGAGGAATATTTATATAGTTCTGGAAGAAGCATATAGAAACAACTCTTTTTCGCTTGAAAACATGCTTGAGAAGATAGAAAATTCAAATTTAAGGAGTCTTATTAGGAAAAAACTTTCATCGGAAGAATTTTCTGTAAATCCTAAGCAATTGATTGATGACAGTATTAATGTAATAAAACTGAAAAATTTGCAGACGAAAAGGGTGCGAATTGAAAAAATAATTGCCAAAGATGATGGTTCTGACCCTTATCAGCTTGAAAAGCTGATAGAAGAAAAGCTTTTTTATGACAAAGAAATTGAAAAACTAAAAGGAACTAATGTTAATAATGTCTGAATTACTCAATGACCCTGCGGTAAAAAAAATAATAGAGTACGGGAAAAGTAAAAAAAGAATAACATACGATGAACTCAATGATTATTTGCCTGATTATATAATTAATAGCGAAAAAATTGAAGATGTAATTGCTTTGCTTGAGAAAAACCACATTGTTATTGAAGAAGATATAGAAGACGCGGATGCGGATGAAGACGCGGACGCGGACGAGGATACGGATGATCCGGATTCCGAGAACAGGAAGGTTGTGTCTCTGGATAAAGACAATATTGTCGATGATCCTATTCGCCTCTATCTTAAAGAAATAGGAAAAGAGCATCTTTTAACTGCGGAGCAAGAGGTTGAGCTTTCCAAGCAAATGGAAGAGGGAGAAAATATTATAAAACGGGTAATAAATGGCTCCGGTATGCTTATCCCCGAGTTTTATAATCTTGCCCAGAAAGTTTTTTCGCGGCTTGATCCCAAAGATATGGAGCTTACCAAGAAAGAAGTTTCGGAACTTCTTTCAGAAAGAAGGCGAATTAATCAGTTTTATAAAGAATCACTTAAAAGCTGTTACAGTTGCTTGAAGCAGTATATGGAAATTAAGGATAAAATTCTCTCTATGGGAGAGAATATTTTCGAAAATGAAGAACTAAAACAAAAAATTCCTCCTTTGCTCGATTATTTAAGAGGCATTGAGATTCATCAGGATGAAATTGGAAAATTTTCCGAGAAGTTTATAAATGCCGAGAAAAAAGTAAAAAAATATATGCGGGAGCAGCTTAAGATCGAAAGAAGGCTTGGAGTCTCAAACATGAGGGAGCTGCGCAATCTGGGGAGAGGGCTTGCAACTACTTCAAGGCGGGAAGAAATTGAGAGCAAGCTTCAAATGCCGGCAGATGCTATTAAGGAAAAAATAAGAATTATTCAGATTAATGAAAAAAGATTGCGCGAAATGGAAGCAGAGTTTGAGAATTCCATTGATGATATTCTCAAAATGTCGCAGGAAATATCTTACGGCAAGGTAATGATGAAAAACGCAAAAGACCGGCTTATTAAAGCAAACTTGAGGCTCGTGGTTAGCATTGCGAAGAAATATACGAACCGCGGGCTCCATTTTTTTGATCTTGTGCAGGAAGGCAATATCGGACTAATAAAAGCTGTTGAAAAGTTTGAATATAGAAAAGGATATAAGTTTTCAACTTATGCAACCTGGTGGATAAGGCAGGCAATAACCCGCTCCATATCGGATCAGGCAAGGACAATACGCGTGCCTGTTCACATGATTGAACAGATAAATAAGGTAGTAAGGGAATCCAGGCAGATAATGCAGCTTTTGGGAAGAGAACCTACAGATGACGAGATTGCAGAAAGGCTTGGCTGGACTGTAAGCCGCGTTAAAGCAGTAAAAAATGTAGCAAGGGAACCAATTTCTCTTGAGACTCCGATAGGCGAAGAGGAAGATTCGCTGCTTGGAGATTTTATCGAGGACAAGGATGTGGAAAACCCGGCAGCGCAAACAGCATTTACGCTTTTACAGGAGCAGCTGCAGGAAGTTATGAAGACACTTCCTCCAAGAGAGCAGGAAGTTCTTAAAATGAGATTCGGGCTTGAGGATGGATATTCACTTACATTGGAAGAGGTCGGTCTTTATTTTAATGTAACAAGAGAAAGAATTAGACAAATTGAGGCAAAGGCGCTCAGACGGCTTAGGCACCCCAAGAGAAGCAGACGCCTTAAAGATTATATAGATCAATAGAAAAATCAGGAGTGTTGAGATGATTCAGGAAGTATTTGAAAAATTACAGAATTTGCAGGATGTTCTGCTTCAAAAATATGATATTGAAAATGAAATAAAAGATATTCCCAAAGCGCTTGTTACAAAAAATGAACTTTTGGCAAGGCTTAAAAAACAGTTTATCGATAAAAATAGTATGCATGAGAAAAAGCAGGAAAAAATCAAAACAATGAAAGATAAGCTTAAAGATGCCGAAGCTCTCAGGGAAAAATATGAAAAAGATATGGATGTTATAAAAACCCAGAGAGAATATGAGCTTCTTGATAAAGCAATAAAAGAGACAACCGAAAAAGAGCAGCAGCTTCGCAAGGATATTCTAAAAGAAGAGAAGGAAATTCAGGAACTTAATCAATTTATCGAGCGGGAGCAGCAAATTATTTTTCAGCAGGAAGAAGAAATAAAAACTGAGGAGCGCAGAATTGAAAGCGAAAGCGAAGAAAAAAAATCTGTTCTTGCCAGGCTTGAGGAAGAAGAGGCAGCAATTAATCAGGGGCTGGATGATGATATTCTTTTTAAGTTTGAAAGAATCATAAAAAATAAATCCGGGTTTGGAATTGTTCCTGTTAAAGGCTCGGTCTGCACAGGCTGCCACATGATTCTTCCTGCTCAGTTTGTAAATGATGTGCGCACCGGAGACGAAGTTCTTTTTTGCCCTTATTGCAGCAGAATACTTTTTTATATGGAATCAGATAAAGATAATTTTCTTACATTTAAAGACAGCGATATTGGCGGATTCTCTGATTACGACTTTGACGATGATGATTTTGAAGATGATGAGTTTGCCGAGGATATAACTCCGGATATAATTGACAAACGTGAGCCTTTGCGCGGTCATGACGATGAAGAATATGATGCTGATGATGAAGAAGAGATATTTGAAGAAGAAGAGCCTGAAATATTCGAAGAAGACGGTGAAGAAGAGGAATTCGAAGAAGAAGAGGAATTCGAAGAAGGCGAATTCGAAGATGCAGATGCGGACGCGGACGCGGACGCGGATACGGAGGATGAAGACGCGGATATGGATGATGAAGACTTAGACACAGACGCGGATGATGAGTTTTCTAAAGAAGAGGAAGAAAAATAAAAAGCTATTATGCTGCAAGGCTTGTTTTGTGGTATGATAGCTTTCTACAGGCAGGTTGGGTTACCGCTTGTTAGCCGGGAAGCTGGTGTCGCTGCGTACTTGTACGCTTGTGACCGAGCGAGAAGGTTAGCAGGAGGAAAGTCCGGGCTCCATAGAGCGCGATGCCGGCTAACAGCCGGACTCATAGTTGTAATGGCTGATTGAGTAGAAAGTGCCGCAGAAAATATACCGCTAACCGTCGTCGCCTTGGTCATGTGCAAACTACGTTTGCCCGCGACACTCGGCTTCTAGGTTAGTAAGGGTGAAAAGGCGGGGTAAGAGCCCACCGGGTAGCGGGAAACCGTTATTGCATGGTAAACCTCATCGGGAGCAAAGCCAAGCAGTGGAGGAATTGCTCGTTCTTTTTGGCTTTTTGAGCTGAAAATGCTCCGCGGGTAGGCTGCTTGAGGGATTTAGAAATAAATCCCCCAGACAGATGGTAATCACCTTTGAGGTCTGCGAAGCAGGCTTTTATAAGGTACAGAACCCGGCTTATAGATCTGCCTGTAATTTTTTTACATTTGCCAACGGAGCATATTTTTATATATTTAGGGAAGTAGAAAGTGTTTTTATCAAGTAAAAGATCCCGCTTTTCAGAGGAACAGCGCAGAAAATTTAGAAAAAAAAGAATGATTTCTTTTTTCCTTACTATAACACTAGTCAGTGTATTTGTTTATTTTTTTAACCAAAATAAAGATTTTTTTAAAAGTATATTTGATAATAGTCCGTCAAAAAACGAAATAATTCTGGATTTATGGGAAAGCCAAAGATATATGGATTTGATAAGATTTTGCGATTCCCTGCTTGAACAAAATCCTGCCTCTGTTGATGCTCTGATATTTAGAGGCTTTGCAAGTTTTTATGAAGGAATTTCAAGAGTCAATTATGAGGAAAGGCTTTCCTTTATAAGTGATTCTATATTTTTTTTGCGAAGAGCTCTTGTTTTTAACAATAACAGGATGAGACCGCAAATTAACTATGTTCTTGGCCGCGCTTATTATCATAAAGGAAAATACTATCTCGATCTTTCCATAAAATATCTTGAAAAAACAATTGCCGATCAGTTTATAAGAAAAGATACCTTTGAATTCCTTGCTCTGGCATACGCAGAGCTCGGGAAAAAAGAAAAAAGCGTTTATTTTTTCGAGCTGGCAGCAGAGAAGAATCCTTCAGATATTCTTTTTTCACTTCTGGCTCAGGTATATATTGCTATTGGCTCGTATGATCTGGCAGAAGATTATCTTATTCGCTCAAATAATAAAACAGCTAATCAATCGATAGAAGAAAGGAATCTTTTTCTCCTTGGGCGGATTTATGAGAGCAGAAATGATTTTGAAAGAGCAAGGGAATGTTATTTGCGTATTATTCAGATAAATCCCAGATCTGCGGATGCTTATTACAGGCTTGGGTTGTTATATGAAATTGCAGGAAACAGAGTCAGGGCGCGGGCTGAGTGGCGGAATGCTCTGAGGGCTGATCCCCAGCATTATGGCGCCAGGTTAAGGCTTTTTTAAATAAAAATGTGAATAACGAATTTACATTATTTTTTTTTTCACTTATAATTGTATTTATTATAATTAAAGATGTAACGGTTGGGGAGAAAATATATGGGATTGGGCACTAAAATTACCAATGCTTTTTCATCGGATATTGGAATAGATTTGGGAACATGCAATACTCTTGTTTCCATTCGGGGCAAAGGGGTTGTTCTTAGCGAGCCATCTGTTGTTGCAATGGAAAGAGGAACAAAAAAAGTAGTTGCTGTGGGAACAGAGGCAAAAAAAATGCTCTGGAAAACTCCCGGCGATATTATAGTAGTAAGACCGCTTCGCGACGGTGTAATTGCAGATCTTGAGTCCACAGAAAAAATGATTCGATATTTTATATCAAAAACTCTGCAAAGAAAATGGTTGGTAAAGCCAAGAATGGTAATAGGTGTTCCAAGCTGTATTACAGAAGTTGAAAGAAGAGCAGTTGAAGAATGTGCCTATAAAGCAGGGGCAAGGGATGTAAAAGTTATTGAAGAGTCACTGGCTGCTGCAATTGGCGCTAAAATTCCTATTTTTGCACCTGCCGGGAATATGGTTTGCGATATTGGCGGAGGTACAACAGAAATATCTGTTATTTCGCTTGGGGGAATGGTCGTAAGCAATGCCATAAGAATAGGCGGAGACGAGTTTGACGAAGCAATAATAAAGCATGTAAGAGCTGTCCACAGTTTGATAATTGGAGAGTATACAGCAGAAACTATTAAAGTAAAAATAGGAAATGCTTATTCAGATAAAAAAATTGAAAGAATGGAAATAAAAGGGACCGATGCCATTACTGGTCTGCCCAGAAGGCTTGAGATGGATTCCATCGAAGCAAGAGAAGCGCTTATGGAGCCAGTAAATTCCGTAGTTGAAGAGGTAAAAAAGACCCTTGCTCAAACTCCGCCGGAACTTGCTGCAGACATAATCGAAAGGGGAATTGTAATGACAGGCGGCGGGTCCATGCTTGCAGGATTTCCAACTCTAATTTCAAAAGAAACTGGTGTTCCTGTTATACTTGCGGAAGATCCTCTCTACTGTGTAGCTTATGGCGCAGGTATGTATTATGAGTTTGAAAAAAGCGCGACAAACAGAACACTTTATAACTCTTTAAACTGAAAGTATATTTATTGATATGAAGTTGTTGCCAGGAAATAACAGGATAAAAAAAACTACTTTGCTTTTTGTCCTGTTATTAATAATTAATTCAGCTTTAATGATATCAAGCGACAGAAGCAAAGAAACACTAAGAATATCAGAAATAGGATTTTCTTTTTTGTCGTTTTTTCAGAAAGGATTTGTATATACAACAAGTTTTGTTGTTGAAACTGTTAATTCGATTAATGAGCTTAGAAGGGTAAAAATAGAATACAGCAAATTATTAGAGCGTATTTCCATATATGAAGCTCTTGAGAAAGATTACCTTGACCTCAGAAGGGAAAATAATAAACTTAGAGATTTGCTTACATTTAGCAGGACTATAAGAACAGAAAGAATTCCGGCTCAAATAATAGGGCACGATTCCGGAGTTTTTTTTAACACAATAACAATTGATAAGGGAAGAAGGCACGGAGTAGCTGTAAATATGCCTGTTGTTGCTTTTCAGGATGGGTTTCAGGGACTGGTTGGAAAAGTTGTGGAGACAGGTCATTCCTCGTCTAAAATTATTCCGCTGTATGATAGAAGATTCTCAGTTGCAGCAAGGTTGCAAAATTTAAGACATGAAGGCATTGTAAGCGGGACAGGAAGAAGGTCATCGCTCATAACAATGAACTATGTAAGCAGGAATGCCGGCGGTCGGATAGGTTATGGCGATATTGTAATAACATCCGGCTTGAGTTCCATATATCCTTCGGGAATTTATATTGGCCGTGTCCGAAATGTGGGCGCCAGAGAATATGAGCCGGCTCTTGAGCTTGAGCTCGAGCCTGTTATTGATTTTAGCAGACTTGAATTCGTATTTGTACTCAAAACAGGACCGGATTCATGAAAAGAAAAAAGCTTATAGTTGTTATTATTGTTATGTTTTTATTCGTGCTGCTTCAAACTACGCTTTTTAGAAAATTTCCTGAGAATTTTATATACCCTGATATAGCGCTCATAATACTTGTCTTTTTTTCAATTAATAGGGGTGTTACCGATGGCTTGGTTAGTGGTTTTGTAATAGGAATGGCAGAAGATTTTCTAAGCCTCGCTCCGCTTGGTTTTAATAGTTTTATAAAAACTACAATAGGTTTTATTTTTGGAAATTTCAAGGACAAAATGTTTCTGGATCCGATTTTTTTCCCAATGCTTGTGGTTTTAATTGCCACACTTATGAAAGGTTTTATTGCTGTGATTATATCATTAGCTTTTCTTTCTCCGGAAGCATCTCCTGCTGTTTTTACTTACAGGTTTGCCATTGAAATAATTCAAAATTGTATATGCGCACCTTTTGTTTTTGCCTTTATGAAACTTGTTAAATTTTATACATTTGAAGACAGGGGTTTTTAATATGGGAAACAGCAATGAATATTATTCCAACAGAAAAGAAACATTAAAAGTCCGCATATCTTTTCTTATAATATTTTCATTGGCTCTTGTCATATTCTACTCGTTTTATCTTTATTCTATCCAGGTTATAAGCGGAGACAAATATAGAGAAAGAGCGCGGGATGTTGCAAGAAGAGTGTCTGTAATTCCCACTTTGCGCGGCGAAATATTTGACAGGCATTATGATATTCCGCTTGTGACGAATGTTAATTCGTTTGCTGTTGATATAATCCCTGCAGAAATTGACTTTTCAAGGTTTGATGATATTGCTGCTCAGCTTGCTGATATTCTTGAAATAAATAAAAATGATATTTTGTCCAGAGTAACTCCAAGAATGAGGCATCAATTTGCGCCTGTTGAAATCAGAAATAACATAGAATATGAAAAAATACTTGTTTTGGCAGAAAATATTGTTAGATTTCCGGGTGTTGTCTGGCGCAGTAAGCCAATAAGAAGGCATCAGGGACCTGGTTCTCTTTCTCATGTGGTGGGGTATGTAGGCAGAATTACAAGAGAAGAATTACAGATTCTTCATAATCAGGGCTATACGCATAATTCTATATTGGGGAAGATGGGTATTGAAAGAGAGTATGATCTTATTCTAAGGGGCAGAGATGGAGTAAGGCATAGCACTGTGGATGCCAGGGGAAGAAAAGTAGGAGATGCCAGGAGAGTAATACCGCCGGTTATTGGGCAAAATCTGGTGCTTACAATTGACAGGCATATTCAGGAACTTAGTGAAAAAGCGCTTGGAGAAAGAATTGGTTCTGTTGTTGTTATGAGACCTTCTACAGGTGAAATTTTGGCAATGGTTTCATATCCGTGGTTTGACCCGAATAGGCTTTATAGCAATGCTGGTTCCCAATATTTTGCTGCTCTTTCTGCTGATACAAGGTTTCCTTTTTTAAACAGAACTATCCAGGCAGCGTATGCTCCTGCTTCTGCTTTTAAAATTTTTATGACTGCAGCTATACTGGAAGAGGAAGTCTTTTCCCCAAGGCAAAGAATTGAATGCAGGGGGCGGATTTTTCTTGGCGACAGGTTTTTTCATTGCCACAGAAGAACAGGGCATGGTTTTTTGGATCTTTCAAGCGCCCACGCTGAATCGTGCAATATTTATTACTTTATAGTAGGAAGAGAGCATCTTGGTATTGATAACATAGTAAAGTATACAAGACGATTCGGTTTCGGTCAAAGAACAGGTATTGATATACCCGGAGAAGTAAGCGGTTTTGTGCCGTCTCCTGAATGGAAACTTGCTACTTTAAATGTTCCTTGGGTTGGCGGAGACACATTTAATTTTTCTATTGGGCAGGGGTTTCTTGATGTAACGCCGCTGCAAATGGCAAATGCAGTATCAATGGTTGTTAACGAAGGGGTAAGCTTTGTTCCCAGGTTGTTAAAAGAAATAAGAGATCCTGTAACCGGAAAAGTTATAGAACCATTTGAACCCAGAGTGCTTTATCAGACAAATATGAGAAGGGAAACATTTCAAAAAACAAAGAGCACTATGAGAGACGTAGTTACAAGAGGAACTGCAAGAGTTGTAGTTACTACCAGAGCTACAGAGGTTGCTGGGAAAACAGGAACAGGCGAAGTAGGGGACGACAGGTCTTCTTGGTTTGCTGCTTTTGCGCCGTATAGAACAGATAATCCGGCTGAGCAGGTAGTGGTGGTTGTAATGGTTGAGGCAAGAAACGAATGGGAATGGTGGGCTCCAAAAGCGGCAAACGTAATTTTTCATGGAATATTTACAAATCAGACTTTTGAAGAAGTAGTTGCTTGCCTCAATGTTTGGTATCTAAGATAATTTAAAGAAGCACTTCGGGAGAAAGCAAGGTGAATGTAAGAGCAAATCAAAATTTTGACTTTTTAATTCTAATAAGCGTTATCCTTCTCATAGTTATAGGAATTTCTTTTATATATTCGAGCAGCATTACTTCTACCGGGGCAAAAGTTAGCAATGAATTCGTCAAGCAAATTATATGGGCTGCAATCGGTCTTGTCTTAATGTTAACAATAATACTGATAGATTATAAAACTCTTGAAAGCTTTGCAGTTTATATTTTTTTTATATCCATATTTCTTCTTGTTGTTACTCTGCTTTTTGGAGAAACAGTAAATGGTTCAAGAAGATGGCTGGGAATAATGGGTTTTGGAATTCAGGCTTCGGAATTTGCAAAAATAACTACAATAATTATGCTTGGAACGTTTTATGTAAAAAATTCCCGGAATATGACAAAAATATCAACTTTATTTAAAGGGGCTTTAATAGTTTTACTTCCTGTTGTGTTAATAATTCTCCAGCCGGACATGGGTACTGCACTGGTTTATATTCCGATTTTTCTGGCTATGAGTTTTACCGCAGGCGCCAAAGTAAAGCATATTATGTATATTGCGCTGGTAGGCTTGCTCTCAATAATTCTGATAATAGTGCCTGTGTGGTTTGAGTTTATTTATAGCGGTAACGAAGCTGTTATTAGTTTTTTTGTTAATGATAAATTTTATAACACCATTTTTATTTCTGCGCTGGCAATTTTTGCCATATCGCTTTTGGGCTATTTTTTAACAAAAAAGAAATATGATTACTATTATTACTTTGCATATTTTTCTTCGATAATTGCAATTTCGGTTATAGGAGCAATTATTGCAAGAAAGATTTTGAGAGGATATCAGCTTATAAGGTTGGTTGTATTTTTGAATCCGGATATAGATCCAAGAGGCGCAGGGTGGCATATTAGACAATCCATAAATGCAATTGGCTCCGGCGGTATTTTTGGCAAGGGTTTTTTGAACGGAACCCAGAGCCGTCTTAGGTTTTTGCCGCAGCAGTCAACAGATTTTATTTTCTCAATAATAGCCGAAGAGATTGGTTTTTTGGGATGTCTCTTAATATTTTTTCTGTTTTTTGTAATTATCATACGCGGTTATATGATTTCCATGTCTGCAAAAGATCTGTTTGGAACAAATTTAGCCAGCGGAATTTCTACAATGATTCTTGTTCACTTTATGATTAATGTTGGAATGGCTATAGGAGTAATGCCTATAACGGGAATACCGCTTTTTTTCCTCTCTTATGGAGGCTCTGCTTTGTGGACAGCCATGATAAGCGCTGCGTTACTTATTAATATTAGTTACAGGCGCTTGTAGGCTTTGATAAATGCATAAAAAGCTTACAGAAAGCGATATCAGAACCATACTAATGCAAGTGGAAAATCCGGGCCGTTATGCAGGCGGTGAATATGGAAGCCACAATAAAAAATATACAGCGGCATGGACGCCGTGCTCGGCACCGGCAGCATCTGAAGGTAATATTCTTAAAATGGCTATTTCATATCCTGATATGTACGATATAGGAATGTCAAATAATGCCATAAAAATACTTTATAATCTTTTTAATACGATTGACGGCGTTGTGTGCGACAGGGTTTTTGCTCCTGCTCCTGACTTTGAAAAGCTGTTAAAAGAAATGTCGTTGCCGTTATTTACTCTTGAAAGCAATGCTCCGCTTTGCTGTCTCGATCTGCTTGGTTTTACTTTTGGCTATGAGCTTACGGCGACAAATTTGTTGAATATTCTGGATCTTGGTAAAATTCCTCTTTATAATTCCTGCAGAGAGAAAAATCATCCTATAGTTATTGCAGGGGGGCTTGGTATTACGAATCCTGCTCCATACGGAGATTTTATTGATCTCTTTTTTATGGGAGAAGCAGAGGAAGAATTTGAAAAACTTCTTTGCGAGATAGTTAAGTTAAAAAAAGCAGGCGCTGAAAGAGACGAAATACTCTTGTTAATGGCGAAGCACAAAAATGTGTGGCACAAAGGAAAGAGCGAAAAAGTCTACAGGGCAGTATATAATAACTTTGCCGGGGAATATGTAAAAAGAAAATATAATCTTGTGCCTTCTGTAAAACCTGTTCAGGATAATGGCGTAGTTGAAATTATGAGAGGCTGCCCCAATGGATGCAGATTTTGCCATGCTGGTTTTTTCTACAGACCTAAAAGGGAAAAAGATTATAAAGTAATTGACCAGGAAGTCGAAGAACTGGTTTTCGAATCGGGACATAGGGAGATAACGTTGTCCTCTTTGTCTTCGGGCGATTACTCGTGTTTAAACGATATTATCGAAAAGTTAAATAAAAAATATTCAGGGATTGGGGTTTCTTTTTCTTTGCCGTCGCTAAAAATTAATTCATTTACTGTATCTCTGTTGTCAAAAATAGGCGAGGTTAGAAAAAGCGGTCTTACGTTTGCTGTTGAAACGCCCGATCCCTCTTCCCAAAGAGCTATTAATAAAGAAATTGATCTTGACCAAACCATAACAATTATCAAAGAAGCAAAACTTTTTGGCTGGAAGATCGCAAAGTTTTATTTTATGATCGGGCTTCCGGCTGCATCTATTGATGAAGAAATGTATTGTAAGGAAAGCGATAATATAATTGATTTTCTTTTTAAAGTTCAGGCAGCAGCGGGTATAGATATAAATGTAAATATAGGAACATTTGTTCCAAAACCACATACGCCGTTTCAATGGGCGCCGCAGATGAAAGAAGCTGTGGCCATGAAGCAGATACATTATATAAAAAATAAACTTAAAGGCAGAAATATAAAAGTTGGATACCACTCTCCAATGATGTCGTTTGTCGAAGGAATATTTTCCCGAGGGGACGAAAGAGCAGGTAAGCTGCTTTTTGATGCATGGCAGGCTGGTGCGAGATTTGATGCTTGGGAAGAGCATTTTGATATTGCGTTATGGAGAAAGGTTATAGAATCCCAACCCTGGAACGCAGAAGAGGAGATATGCAGAAAAAGGGATGCTGCAGAAAAATTTCCCTGGGCAGGGATATCGATGGGAACATCTAAAAAATATCTGCTTGATGAATATAACAATTCGTGCGATTCAAAACTTACATCGAAAT
>JGI20163J15578_10000078_pt1 | contig 36451 bp, 31 predicted proteins | sample TergutCu122P1_FD_15578 | JGI IMG/M metagenome (IMG submission 15578)
ATNAACCCAAGACTCGGGAGATGGACTCAACCCGACCCGTTTTTCCACATGCGTTTTGGGCAGGCAAGAATGATGGGCAGCCCCAACGCCATAGCCCAGGCGGGGAATTTGTTTCTCTTTACTATGAATAATCCCGTAGGATGGATGGATCCTACCGGACTGTTTGCTCAATGTGCGCTATGCTGTTGCGGCTTTATACCTATACCATGGAGTCCACGCGCTACCAGCCCTTGGGATACATCTCGGAGAAATCCCAACGCACCTGTGAATCAAGAGAATGCTTCAAACTCGTCTAATACAGTTACAACTCCGACTATTCATCCCGGGGTTATGGGTGCTTTGCAGCCCAGTGCAATAGGTGGCGGAATGGCAATTTCGGCTTTTCTGGCGTTTTGCCCATCATGGGCTGTGAAATTTTACAAAGCTGCTATAAAGTATATCCCAAAAGCAGGTCAACAAATAGTTAGTACTACAAGTCGGGCTTGGAATGCGGTTAGCGGACTGTTTAGCAGGGGCAGTGCAGATATTGTGTTTGGAAGTGCTACAAAATCTGCTCAAAAACTTGCAGACCAAATGGCTAGAAGAGGCTGGAATGAAAGTTCTGTAATAAATACGATACGAAATCCTCACACGACTAGAGAAGCTTTCAATAGGGCAACAAATAATCCTGCAACTGCTTTTTTCAACAAAGACGGAAGCCATGTTATAGTTGATAATATAACTAGAGAAGTAATTCAGATAAGTAATAGACTTGGAGAATGGATTCCTGATTCTAGTATTATTAATCCATTCATACCATAAAATGAAAATGCTAGTTAGCCAATTAACTGGATTTTGTCCTGCTAGTGAATGATAATTAATTCAAATTGGCTTACTATTTGGGCAAATAGGTAGTTAAAATGCAATGTTATCACCAAATAAAAATAAAGGTGGCAAGTTTATGGTTATTTCTTTTTCGAATTTGTTAAGAGAAATCTCAAAAAGAGAGGAATCTAACGAATGCTACTATAACATCGTCGAGTTAAGTAACAAATTAGAAAAGAGTGGTGTCTCTGACATTTCAATTGATGATGATTGTCTCATATCGCCATTTTATATTTGTGCAGAGGGTCGCACGTACGAAATGTATTGGTTGGACTTCTCAATAAGACATGTGGACAAGTCTAATATGGATGCCATTTTGTTAGAGAGAGCAAGGGGTGCTGTAGGAGAAGAGATAGTTAAAATGTTATATGTGGAAATAATACCTCCCAATGCAACATTCCCATCTGCAAAGCTACGAGATTATGCTAATTTCATTGCGCATTCTGATGAGGTGAAGGAGGATGTGATTTCTGCCTTTAAGAGATATTCAGAACATTTTGAATTTGACAAAAACAATCTATTCTTCGCTGTTTATTGATAAATATGCATCTTCTGCAAAAAAATTCAAGTTATGAAACTATAAATCGTATTGTGATTTTTCATAATTACAGTCATTTTGTCTAATTTTCAAAAAATCTCCAATGTAACAACCGGGTGAAGTGCTGGAGAGGATATCATAACTGGGATTTGGCACCACCATGACCAGAGTACTTGTGGAGTAAAAGGCTACCCCCTGATATCATATTCGCAATGTGATATCAGGGGGTAGCCTGCGATTCCCAGAACATGCCTTCGTCATTGTTTATCAATAAAAAAGAGCCATCACTCATTTTTTCTTGACAAACAATCCTTTTCCGTTTACTATTAAAAACGACACGCGGCTCATTTAACTTCCGGAGGTGATTTTTTTGCCAAAAGTCAAGGAAGGATATTTTGAAGAAAAGAAAAATTCCATACTGGACGTTGCAGAAAAAATCTGCATGACAAAACCACTTAATAAAATAACTATGAAAGACATCATTACAGAATCGGGACTAAGTACCGGGGCTGTATACTCATCATTTTCAGATATTGATGAAATTATTATTGCATTAATTAATAGGCTAAGTAATGCGATAGATTTTGAGAGAATCATAAGCCAGGCACTGCAAGAAAATGATACTCCTGAAAAAAAGATAGAAAGTTTGTTAAACTGCCTTTTTGACCTTATCAAAGTATCTGCTGCTACTTACGGAAAAGTTATTTCCGAGGTAGATTTGCTTGCTATGGAAATGGATGAAGAGCGGGCAAAAAAATATACTGAAAATCTTGACACTGCCAGAGCAAATGAATATGTAGTAAACACATTAATTCAAGTGATAGAAGAATATATCACAGTCGGCTATTTTAAGCCTATGGTTTCTAAGGAAAGTATTTATTCAATGTTTCTTTCATTTTTTGATGGGTTAATAAGGACACTGTCATTAATGAGATGTAACTCAATTAATGATACACCCTTGATACCGGACTATGAAAAAGCAACATACGAAGAAGATGATTTGCCTAAAGCTATATCAGCCTCCGTAATTTTTCTACTAAACCGCCAAAAGGAGGGCTTGAATGAATAAAATGAAATGGCTGCTATGCCCTATTTGTAACAGCAAAACCAGACTTCAACTATTGGAAGATACTGTACTCGAGAACTTCCCGCTGCACTGTCCAAAGTGCAAGCAAACAAGCATCATTGAAGTAAAAAAATTTATCATATCCGTTGTCAAAGAGCCGGTCGCATAGACGCAGAGCCGATAACTTGTTAATAATCACAGTTATCGGTTTTTTTATTTCCAAAAACCAAGAACCTAAAAGGAGGTATCACCATGAGTGACACAACAATGAGAGAAAAGATTAAAACACTTGGCCTTGAGCTTGCTGCATTAAAATTCCTTCGCAGCAACCCGGAAAAGAACCTGCCTAAATTAATGAGTTAGGTGGATAATGTTACACCGGCAAACCTATATGAAGCAGAACGCAGCTTTATCCGTAAAATCATCAACGACCCCGGTAACGTATGGTACAAATTCATAATGAGTTTGTGGAGTGACGTGGACGATGACTGCCGGGCAACACTTTTCAACAACTTCATTATTAATGCGGGAATCATAGGCGAACAACGTCAAGCGAAATCTAAAAAAATGCACAACTGCAATATACCTTGGGCAATCCTGATGGACCCCACAAGTGCCTGTAACCTAAAATGCACCGGCTGCTGGGCGGCAGAGTACGGAAATAATATGAGCATGAGCTTTGATGAACTAAATTCAATAATTCTTCAGGGCAAAGAATTAGGCACATATATGTACATCTATTCCGGCGGTGAACCGTTAATCCGCAAAGCCGACATCATTCGCTTATGCGAGGAACATAGCGACTGTATGTTTTTGGCCTTTACAAACGGCACTCTTATTGACGAAGATTTTGCGACAGAAATGCTTAGAGTCAGAAATTTTGTTCCGGCTATATCCATCGAGGGTGATAAAACCCTTACGGATAGCAGGCGCGGTGATGGCACTTTTGACAAAGTTATGAACGCAATGAAGATTCTAAAAAAACGAAAATTAGTCTTTGGTGCATCCCTGTGTTACACCAGCCAAAACACAGAAATGATTGCCGGTGAAGAATTTTTCGACTTCCTTATTGAACAGGGATGCAAGTTTGCGTGGTTCTTTACCTATATGCCGGTAGGTGTTAGTGCGCCCACAAATTTAATAGCAACTCCCGGACAACGGGAATACATGTACCACCAAATACGCAAGTACAGAAATAATCCCGAAACGGCGAAGCCATTATTTACAATGGATTTTTGGAATGACGGCGAGTATGTAGGCGGATGTATTGCCGGTGGACGCTGCTACGCTCATATTAACGCCAACGGTGATGTTGAACCGTGTGCTTTTATTCATTATTCAGATTCTAATATCCGGGAGCATACATTGTTGGAAGCATACAAGCGTCCATTGTTCATGGCTTATAAAGCCGGGCAGCCATTTAACCAAAATCATTTGTGGCCATGCCCACTGTTGGATAATCATGGTGCCTTAGCCGCAATGGTTCATTCAAGCGGTGCGCATTCAACCGAAATGGAACGGACAGAAAATGTTGATGATTTAACAGGGAAGTGCAAGATTGCCGCACAAAATTGGAAGCCTGTTGCAGACCGGCTTTGGGGCGAAGAATGCAACACTTGTATGCAAAAATAGACGAAAAGGGAGAAACAAAATTATGGAACGGACAGTAACAACAATGTGGAACAAGAACTTTATCTTAATGGCCTTAGGGCAAATCATTGCTTTGTTTGGTAATGCGATGCTTCGTGCGGCTTTACCTTTTTACATTTTAATCATTAGCGGTTCGCCGGAGTTAATGGGGAGAGTAATGGCACTGTCTGTTATTCCCACAATTATATTCAACCCATTTGGCGGCGCAATTGCAGACCGAGTTAATAAGAAAAAAATTATCGTTGTTCTTGATATGTTTGTTGCGATTGGTTCATTTGCTTACTTATTGGCAATTGGACACCTATCAATGGTACCAATTACAGTGGTGGCGTTAATGCTGTTTTCCGCTGTTGCTTCAATGCTAGGTGCCGCTACCGATTCTGCTACGCCTTTACTTGTTCCCAAAAATCAATTAGTACGGGCAGTTTCGGTTATGACCGGGATATTTGCGCTGGCAGGAACACTTGGCCAGCCCCTTGGTGTTGTAATGTTAACCGAGTTTGGGATAAATTCCATGTTGCTTGTGGGTGGTATATGTTTTGCAGTTGGGGCTGTTATGAGAATGTTTATCACTGTCCCTGATGTTGAACAAGAAAAAACGGGCAATATGGCAAAAATGCTTTTGGGCGATATTATTGAGGGTATAGTTTTTGTGGTTAAGGGTAAGCCCATTATTGGAAAACTACTATTGGTTTTTGTTGTGTTTATGTTTTTCGCTCCATTTTTAGCATTTATAGGTCTTCCTGTAATATTTAAACAAACATTGGGTATAGATGATCGCTTATTTGCCATAGCTACAGGAATAATGGGAGCAGGTGGAGTAACAGGCGGATTATTGGCAGGTGTTTTGGGCAATAAGCTGCGCATCCAAAAGGGGCACTGGATGATAGTTCTTTATGGCATTTTTATAATTCCTATGGGTATTGCTGTTTTACTGTACTCTAATCTTACCCTTGCATTTGTCATAGCATCGGCAGGTTTGTTTGTTGGCGCAAATGCAATGAACATAGTAACAATTAAGCTGTACGCATTTGTTCAAAGCATTACTCCGGAAAGAAAGTTAGGAAAAATGATGGGGATTTTAGCGGCCGCCCCCTTGTTGGCGATGCCACTCGGCACATGGGTAGGCGGAATTACATTTGAGCGATTCTACGAGCATAATGCGGCTATTATTTTTGTGTTGGCTATTATATTTGTTTTAATCGGTCTGTTTTCACGATTTGTTTTCAAAAGTGTAGCTGCTAAATAATAAGCCTTAGTTCATACATTAATTGACTTACTTTAGTTTTACCAAGAAACAACTCCTCTGTTTCGACTATTATAAACGAATCCCTGCCATCTACTTGCTTCTTGAAAATTTCATTTGCGTTTTCTATTTGACTACATTCGTCCTGTCTAAAGAAATATGTCCCGGCAGGAATGGTTATGGCATTTCTATGGGTAAAGTGTTTTGCTATTTCACAAAATCCATAGTAATTCACTTCTCCGTGGGAATGTTGGCACATATACCCCACATCCGGCAAAGGAATTAAGTCGTCAAATTTATCTATATCCGCTACGTTTTTTATGTATTTACCAAATAATTCATGCGACATTTCCAAAATAACGGATTCGTGACGTTCAGTTATAGTTTGTCCGTATAGCTTAGTATAGTAGGATTTGTCTTCAATTTTTCTTGAGTATATCTGTCCGACATCATACTGTCCTCTAAGTTCCATTTTTTGCAATATTTTCTCAAAGGCCTTTACGGCTGTAAGTAATAATTCAGACTTTCTCTCCATTGTTTCCATGCTTTGCTCAACAAAACTTTCAAAAGCAGTTATGTCATCTGTTTCTGCTACAACGGCAAACTCCTTTAGTGGAATATCAAGCTCAACACAATTCTTTATTAAAACCACTAAAGTAGATTGGTTAAAAGAATAGTACCGATAACCTGTGTCAGGGTCGATATATGCAGGTCTTAGTATATTTTTCCGTTCATAGTAGTGCAACGCCCGTATCCCCACGCCTGTTAGTTTTGCCATTTCTCCAATAGTCAACAGCTCATTTTTATTGACCATAAAAAATCTCCTCATTTCATAAATTCTCTATTGACTCTACACTTAGTGTAGGCATTATACTGATGATTGTCAAGGCAATTTATTGGCACAAAAATCATGTGAGGAGAAGGACATTATGGAACTGACAGTAACAAAGCTTTGGAACAAGAATTTTATTATGCTGACAATAGGGCAAGTTGTTTCCCTGTTTGCGAACGGAATACTTCGCTTTGCCATGCCGCTGTATATTTTATACGCAAGCGGTTCGCCGGAATTAATGGGCAGGGTAATGGCCTTATCTATTATTCCTACAATTTTAGTAAGCCCATTTGGGGGCGCACTTGCAGACCGGCTAAACAAGAAACGAGTCATTGTTTTTCTCGATTTCTTTACTGCCGCCATTACATTTGCATACCTATGGTCAATTGGCTTTTTATCTATCGTACCCCTTACGGTTTTAACGTTAATGTTGTATTCTGCTATAAAATCGGCAATTAGTTCTGCTACAGATGCCAGCTTTCCTTTAATTGTTCCGTCGGAAGAATTGAGCCGTGCAAACTCCGTTAACATGTCAATAAACACTTTGTCTATGACGCTTGGTCCTTTGCTTGGCGGCATTCTTTTGGCCGAATTTGGACTTGAATCAATATTGATTGTAAGCGGTATATGTTTAACATTTGCAGCAGTAATGGAATTGTTTATCCATATCCCAAAAGTTAAACAAGTATCAACAGGGAATATGTTTGCAGATGTTATAGGGGATATAGGTGACGGTATTCGTTTCGCAATAAAAAAACAACCGATTATGGCAAAAATGTTTTCATTAGCTATGGCAATTAATTTTATTCTTCCCGGTATAGCTTTTATCGGTATACCTGTACTTATCACACAAAACCTTGACATGAGTGAGCGCATGGTTGGCATTTCGCATTCAGTTATGGGTGCCGGTGGAGTAGTTGGCGGAATTGTAGGTGGTATTCTTGGACAGAAGCTGCGTATCCAAAAAGGACATTTGTTTTTTGTTGTTCTTGGAATACTTATATTACCGATGGGGCTGGTATTTTTCGTGCCCACTCATACATTCCTTGCATATAGCACAATGACAGCAATGTTAATGTTGATGTTTGGTACAGTGACTATGTTTTCTATAACCGTTATGACATTCATCCAACACATAACTCCGTCGGAAATGCTTGGTAAAATGATGGGGCTCTTTATGACAGCTACACTTGTAGCGCAACCATTAGGAAATTGGGTAGCCGGGTTTTTGTTTGAGCAGTTTGCCGACAACTCTTCGATTATCTTTTTTTCAGCTGCACTTTTGACTATCCTAACCGCGCTATGGTCGCGTAAGCATTTCAAAGGCATACCTTTGGATTCGAAAATGGAAGCAAATAAGGAGTAAAAGTCATGGAAAAGACAGTAACCAATAAACAGCAAATGGAATTAGGCGGGATACAAAATATAAATGTATCATGCAAAGATACTAATGTTGCTCTTTTCAATACAGACACGTCTTCACTGATAATAAAAGAATACAAGAGCTTTGGCAGAAGTAAAGGTTCCTTCAATATTGTTAAATCCGGCGATGCGATAAACATTACCGACGGGAAATGCCCATTATTTTTTGGCGCACTAAAATACACCACAGAAATATACTTGCCCAAAACATTTGCCGGAAATATAACCTTGAAAATAGGAACCGGAAATGTTCAGCTAAATGACAGTTTTACTTTTGATTCATTAGCCGTTGAGTGTTCGGACGGGTACATCCGGGTGATTAACGTAACTGCGCAAAAGATAAAATTACAGTCATCTGCCGGAAAAATTCAATGCGGAACAATTAATGGAGATATTGAAATTCATACAAAAGACGGCGGTATATTTATTAGCCAACTAAGCGGAAACATCATTGCCAACGCTAAGAGCGGCAAAATTCAATGTACCGTTGTAAAGCCAAGGGAAAAGATAGTGCTTACTGCGGGTGATGGCGGGATTATTCTTAATATTCCTAAAGACTTGCACTTTCGGTTTTCTGCAAAAACCGGAAGCCGTATCAAAGCTCCGTTTATAAACTCACTTTTTCGCCCTGTGACTGACAATAACACTTATCAAGGCGTTATTGGTGGGGAAAACAAACCCAGGAATGAAGCGGTCGATATAATCCTTACCGCTAAGGACTACAGAATTGCGGTAAATTGGATAGATTAACCAAATGAAAATCCCTTGACAATATTCATCTAGCTATATATAATGCCAGCATATTATATAGCGAGGTGAATATAATGTCATTACCTTTTGGACTACTCGGCTTACTAGAGTATTCGGACAATACCGGATATGACCTAGCCAAAATGTTTGAGGAATCAATCAACCTTTTTTGGCACGCACCAACAAGCCAAATCTATCGAGAACTAAAACGCATGGAAGAGAAAGGTTGGATTACTTCAAAAAGCATTATGCAAGAGGGCAAACCCAACAAAAAGTTATACTCAATTACAGATGAAGGCCGAAGCGCGTTTATTGAGTGGCTGCGTACCCCTGCGCCACTGTTTAAGACTGCTCACGAACCTCTTTCAATGTACATCATGTTTGGCGCAAGTGCGCCGGATGTTACATTGGAACGTCTTACGACTCTTCGCGACGGAATTACTCTCAACATGAATACCAAAGTAAAAACCGTCGAGGAAACCATTAGCAAATTCAAAGACACAATCGTAGACAGCGAAAAAAAAGCTGTGTATTGGCAAATGCTTCATGAACTTGGTCTGGCACAAGCTAAAGCTATGCTGCAATGGGCAGAGGACTGTATAAAAAAGCTGGAGGATGAAGTTTAATGTTAAAACTATTTGCACAAAACAGCAATTTCCGCAGTATGCTAATGTTTTCAACTTTTGGGGGCATTGGGCGCGGCATGTTTAGTATCTTTATGATGTGGGCTGTCCATGCGCTGTATCAAAACCCCATGTATACTGGCATTGCAGGGTTTATGTTTGGCTTGCCGCTTGTTATTAGTTTTGTTGTAGGGCCATTTATAGACAGGTGGAATAAAGCAAAGGTTCTTAGAGCCGTCGAGTTTACGAAATTTGTAATAGTAACTCTCATATTACTGTCTTATATCTTTTTTAATCCCGGCGTTTGGTTTTTGTTCATCTCAATACTCGTTTTCAGTATTGCTACATTGTTTGGCGGGCCTGCATTTACGGCCTTATTACCAAAGGTCGTAGATGGTGACGATTTAGTTAAGGCAAATGTAATGATGAACATAACCGCGATTGTAGGCGGGCTTGGTGTTGCCGCAGGCTTAATGATTCTGTTGGCTAACGATGGTGATTTTGCATGGATTTACGGATTAAATGCCGCTATGTTATTTATTGCTGTACTGTTTACACTTCTCTTGCGCTACAGCGAGCCCGCAACCACCCTGTCGAAAGAGAAGAAATCGGTTGTAAAGGCATATTTTGATGAGTTAAAGTTAGGGTTCTCGTTTGCTAAAACAAAGGTTATGCTCCCACTTGTTTCTGCAATTGTTGCAATGGGTATATTTGCGAATGCCGCTAATGTTAATTTTCCGATGTTTGCAGAAGTGCATTTTGGCGCAGCATTTGGTTTTATTTTACTTTCAGCTCTTGCATTGACCGGCGATTTAATTGGTTCAATTTTATGTAGGGCAGTTGCTTCAGTATTCACGTTAGGGAAAATTCTTATAATCGGCTTTTTTATGACCGGTGCAGTCAGAATCCTTTTTGTTAATGTAATAGGAATCAACCTTGTAGGCGGAGTTTTAATATATGTTCTGTATGTCGGGTTTGTCAGCACAATCGGTATTTTCTATCATATTTTGCTTCAAAAGCTGCCGCCAAAAGATATTATAGGCAGGGTTGCTACAACAAGCACAAGCCTAACTGCCATTGCAACTACTGTAGGCGCGCTTGTTGGTGGGTTGTTGGGCACACATTTTGATGTGGATACGGTGTTTATTATTCAAGGCAGCAGTTATATAGTGATAGGTGTATTACTCTGTTTCTCTCACATAAGAAAATTGCCTAAGATTAAAGAGATTGGAAAAAGTGGCGACAGTTAAATCATAAAATATAAAGCGCGCTTGCGCGCGCGTTTCGTAAAGAGCAATTTTCTAGAGTACAAAGAAAGTGGGAAGCTACATGGAAATCTATAACCTTAATGAAAACAACGTACTAACTGTTGCTAAGTTTATGAGTGCAATATGTCCTGATTTTTGGAGTTTTAATGGTGCCTTGCAGCAATTGAGTAGTGTTGAAAGTGTGATAAGTACAGTAGGCTGGTTTATAGGGAAAGATGAAAATTGCCCTAAAGGATGGGTCCTTTGCCGAGAGTATACATTATACAAAACAATTGAGCTTGAATGTTGCGGGTATGACAATAACGGAAACTTTGAAATGGAACATAAGCTGGGTATGCTTTTTGACACAATTTCTGAATATGCAAAAAGCAAGGGGTATTTAACTTTCAAAACAGCTATGGGTTCTCAAGAGTTCTCTATTCACAACAGAGAACTTGGCGACATTGGCGATGAAATTAAAAATCTAACCCATACAACGAATAGGGCTGATTACAACTGGCTAATCGAATATGGTTTTAAGGTTATAGGTATCCAACCCAACGCATATGGAGACAAATTTCATTGCATTATACTTGCAAAAGACCTTAGAGAGTAGGTATTAAAAACAAAGGTTGTGAATGTTATGAAAAAAACAATTTATGGCGAAAAAGTAATCTTGCGGCCATTCCGCGAAGAAGATGCAGAATTTTTTGCTCATTGGTACAACAACCCGGAGGTTATGTTTGAATGTGGCTTTAACAAACCTACTACGTTGGAAGAAGAATTGAAGCGCATACAGCAGCCGGAAGCTGATGATGAAAATTGGTACGCAATTACAGACAAAGAAACAGGCCGCCTTGTAGGTGAAACAGGATTGTTACGTATGTGGCCCCATTGGCATTGTACGGATATGTCAATGATTATCCCTAACCCTGCCGACCAAGGCAAAGGGTATGGCACAGAAGCAGGCCGTATTATACTTGACCTTATTTTTAACCATTACAAGTTTAATCGCGTATCAATCGGTGTTGTCGGATTGAATATACAAGCCTTAAAGTATTGGGAGCGGCTTGGATTCAAAAAAGAGGGCATTCAAGAGCAGGGATACTTCTACAATGGGAAATTTAGCGATTTTATTATGATGCGAATATTAAGAAGCGAATATGCTCTTGCCAAGTAAGAAATTTTTTGGAGGTATGCAAATGCATGATCAGATACTGTGGGAGTACATTGTAAGGGTATCTCTAAAAACGTACCCCCTGATATCACATGCCAATATGATATCAGGGGGTACGACATTTTTTCGTGTTCTATTAAATTGCCGAATGTGTAAACACGGCGATTGCGCACAGTGGTATTACACACACCGCGCCAAGAGGGTTGCCCCAGAACATGCCTTCGTCGTTGTCTATCCCGTGGGGTGTCATAACATCTGTGCAGGCACTGCCGATAGGACATGCGGGGGGTGCGCCGATATCCGCAAGAAGACGCACGCAGTTCATATCTACGGACAAAAGAACACCGGTGAAGCCGCTGCCGGATAACCCGCCGGATGTTGTAAAAATTGTTACAGTTTGCCCAATGTGCCTAATCATGCTTTCGCATAAACATTTTAAATGATCTACCATGGTAAACCTCCTATAAAATACAGTTGTGAAGAGTTGTACACTTCTGCTGTATATTATGAGGTTTGGACAAAAATGTGCATGTTGCAATTGATACAATTAACGTGCTTTGCCCCGCATAATATCAAATTTGGTCACAGGTCTGTCAACTTTAACACGAATTTGCTCTTGAGCGTGGGGGGCGGAAGAGACGGGCTGACCTTTACCATTGTACATATCGGTGATAACTTGTGTAAAACCGCTTTTTGTATTTGTCGGTGGTCTTGAACAGCACATAAATTCTACTTCGTCACCAACAGAAAATTTATTCCGCTGCTCTACTATGGCATAGCGGGATGACGGGTCATAATCAATTACCAGGCCCAAAAACTCGTGGGTACTGGTGTATGTGTTTGTTGGATAGGTTTGTCCCATGCCGTTTTCGTCAAGAAAAAATCCTGTAAAAAAATCTCGGTGGCTGGTTTTTTGCAGTTCTTCCAGATAATAATTTCGCTTAGACGCGTATAATACCGGCGATGTGAAATAATCGTCCAAAGCTTCCCTGTAAATCGAGGTTGTAACCGCTACATAGTAGGCGGATTTCATCCGTCCTTCAATTTTTAAGCTTGCTACACCGGAGGCCACAAGTTCCGGAATATGGCCAACCAGGCACAAATCTTTAGAGTTCATGATGTATGTGCCGCGTTCGTTTTCATATACGGGCAAGTATTCGCCGGGGCGTTCCTGCTCCATTAGATGGTATTTCCAGCGGCAGGGTTGGGCACAGTCCCCTTTGTTAGAATCTCTGCCGGTCATGTAGCTGCTTAGCAAGCACCGTCCGGAATAGGAAACACACATGGCACCATGGGCAAAGGCTTCTGTTTGGAAGTTGTCGTCAGACACTTTGTCGTTTACTTTACGAATTTCTTCAAAAGAAAGTTCGCGGGCAAGGATTACCCGTTTTGCACCAAGGCTTTTATAAAGCTGCGCACTTTGATGATTAGTTATATTTGCCTGGGTGCTGATGTGTATTTCAAGACCTTCGATTTTACGGGCAATATCAAACACACCTAAATCCGCAACTATAACAGCGTCTGCACCTATATCTTTTAGGTTTTGCAAGTAGTCGTGAAGCCCTTCAATGTCTGCGTTGTGTGCAAAAATATTTGCCGCCACGTAGACCTTAACATTATAGGCGTGGGCATAATCTATGGCGCGTTCCAGTTCCGAGCTGTCAAAATTTTTTGTGTTTGCGCGAAGGTTGAATTGCTTGCCGCCAACGTACACAGCATCCGCACCGTAGGCTACTGCTACCTGTAATTTTTCAAAATCACCTGCCGGGGCCAAAATTTCAGGCTTTTTGCTATTATTTTCGCTTACCATAGAAGAAACCTCCGAATACAGTCAACACCGCAAATATGATTAAGTAAACTACAGCGTGTTCCCGGCTTCTTTGTACCAATGCGTATGTCATAAAACCTGCACCGCCAATTGCGATAAGGGGGGCAAAAAAGCGGTTAAACCAGTGGATGCTTTTCTCCTTGAAATTACGTGCCATAAACCCAATAAAAATAGGAATCTGTAGTATGAAAAAAATCATATTGTAAAAGTCCGGCAAAAAGAACCAAAATGGTTCGCCGTTGGGCAGACTGTACCAGCCGTTATAATTCCCGTAAATAACCGTTAGCCAAAGAAAGCTTACACCCACGCATGTAACCATACTGCATACGGGTACGCCGGTTTGCGGGTCCAGTTGAACCATCCTGTTCGAAATTGGGCCGCGCCCGCGCCGCGCAAGTGAGTACAGCCCGCGGCTCATGCCCATACAGCACATATTTAATATACCCAGCCCAGAGATTATTACAAATATCATGATAATATAGCTTGCGTGATACCCAAAAATGTTTGCGAAAGCCGCCCTTGTGGCCACTTGGTTAAGGGCAGGGTTCATTAGGGCGTATGGGTCTGCTGCGCTAACCACGCCAATAAAATACAAAATATATATTACCATTACCAAAAAGAAACCAAGCAGTAACGCCACAGGAAACTTACGCTTGCTGTCATTAACCTCGCTGTTAAACGCCACTGCGGCTTGCCAGCCGTTGTAGGCAAATGCCGTAGCAAAAACAGCACCCATAAAACCGGCACGTGTAACATTGCCGCTAACTATACCGGAGACAGCTTGCGAATACCCCCAGCCATCACCTGCAATATGGGCAATTACCACACCAACCGTGCCCATAAGGAGTAAAGGAATAACGCGCAAGACAGTGGTTGTGGAGTTGAAACGAATGGGCAGTTTTGGCGCAAGGTAGTTAAGAACAAAGGTAATTACCATGTAGAACGCCGTTAGAAAAAACACAAACGGTGTGTTTCTGGTAGCTTCGTGTCCTGCTAAAGCGGCGGTAAAGCTTGCGGTTATCCATGCGATAATTGCATAGCCCGCAGTTTGATACATTATGGCAAAAAACCAGCCGCATAAGTAACCAAACCTTTTGCCCACTGCTGCTTCTGCGTAGTCTACCATGCCATGTACGTGCTCGTATTTACGCGCCAGTACAGAGAACATGTATACACAGGTAGCTATGGCCATACCGCCCACTAACCATGCAAGTACGCCCATCCATATGTTACCGTCAACATATCTGTAAACGGTTGGCGGCTGCCAGAAAATACCCGTTCCAACAACAAAGCCAACTACTATGCATATGGTTACAAAAAATTTATACTGCCGCTTTAGAATATTTTTTTCGATCATCTTGTACTAAATCTTAATTGTCTTGCCCAGCGTGCAGGCAGCCACAATTCAAGGTCTGCGCCGTTTGTAGCTGTTATTGTCACATCTGTTCTTGGCGCGATTTGTATTGCGTGATTAAGCGGGTTTGCGTCGGTTACATTGCGCACCCTGCCAAATACAAACCCTGCCGCAGTTGTGGCGGCATTGTTTTGTATAACAAATTCGTGGCGGGTGTTATTGTATATTGTTAATGAACGCCCCGGCGTTAAAGTTATACGGTGTAAAGGTGTTTCTTGTGCGCGGGAAATACGGAAGTGTACCCCGTACCATTCCGCAGGAAATATTATAGAAGGCGTAATACCGTTTGGTACCGGCGCAACCACCATCCGTTGGTTTGCAGGTATCTCTATGGTCCCCAGCCCACGCTGGCCAAAAGCGGAAATGTTGTTACCTGTAGAATATATTACATATTCTAAAACATTTGCGCCCTGTCTTACGCTGCGCCTGGTTTCATTTTGTAGATTAAAGCTGTTAACATAATGTCTGCTGCGGTTTTCTATTTGTGTTGGCCATGTAACATTTAAGCGGAATAGGGCAGGGGAATCGGATTCTTGCAATTCAAGCCCATTTTCAAGATAGAATTTTGGTATTTGAAGGGTTATTTCATCATCACCGGAGTTGGTGATAATCGCAGACTCACCTTCTGCAAATATAATGCTGCTGCCGACATCTACGGTGCCAAAGGTATCAATGTCACCGTCATAATAGCGTACAAAATCCAGTGCGGCATCTCTTACACCGCGCTCTACAAAGGTTAAAACACCAACAGAGTCTTCACCGGTATAACTTACATAAACGGATTGCCCCGGCTGAAGTACGTGACGTACTACAGCAACAGAATCACCAGAAGTTGCCGTAATTTCTTCGATACCGGCAAACCGCACAATTAGCTGCTCTGCGGCCTCTACAGCGGTTATTGTAATTTCTGCTCCGCTTTGAAGGGTCAAATTTACCGTTCTGCGCGGTACGGCTTCTATTGTGTTGAATGTAACTTGGTCATCCAAAACGGTGGAATAGTCTATTGTAAAGCCCTGTGTAATATCCGACGAACTAATGGAAACGGTGTAAGAACTATGGGGATGACTGTTGTAAAGGGTTAGTGAACCCTGTCCCGGTTCCAAAATGTATCGGGCCAACGCCCCGGCAGCGGCCGGTTGGGATGTTATTTCGTCAATATCCGGGAAGCTGATTGTCAAAAGCGTTTCAGATTCAGCTATTGTAACTGTAGTTTGGGCCCCTGCCTGTAAAGTTAATGTCATGCTGTCACCCGGGGCAATTTCTCTTATGCCAAATGTTGCATCATCGTTTAGAAGTGTTACGTATTCAATGGTAAAACCATACTCTTCCTCTGGGCAGCGGATAAACACCGAATGAGGGCGATGGGTATCGTTGTTGGTAATTATTAGCGAACTGCCGCTTTGCAATGTTTGATATATTGGCGCAACCGTACCGTAACCAACGCGAATATATTCAAGCCATGCGCTTGGGAAGAACATTTCCCCATCTAAAATAGGGGTTATGGTAATAGAATGACGGCTTCCCAGTTGTATCTGGTTGGTATCCCTTTCCCCATGGCTTGTTACATGGCCGTCACGCCCACGGGTAATGTATTCGAAAGCGAAGGTAGAACCGGTAACAGGCGGCTCTATACGCAATGTATAGGATCTGTCACTTGTATTAGATAGGGTGTACGCTTGCCCTGCCAGCAAATCTATGGTGTGAATTGCAGGCTGCGCAAGGTTTTCTATGTCAATATAATTTGCCAAACGGCTTGGGAAGTACACAGATGTTTCACGCAGTGCGGCGGTAACAGTAATAGAGCCGCCAAACGGGATACTGATTTGCGGCAGTCTGACTTCACGTGCAAAATCTGTACTGTGGCCCGCCCGGTTAAACACAGCATAATCGAAGCTTGACAGCTGATGGGTACGTATGTGTAGGTTTGCGCTGTGATTATTGGCAAAATTTACAGTTTGACCAACGGGGATATTAACGCGGCGCAGTGCGGAACCTGCCCTTGAACTAAGCCTTATCCGGGACGAATCGAAAGACACGGACAGCGGCGCAAGTGGCGTAACGGCCACGCCCCCCCGTCCGCTTACGGAAAAACGCCCGGAGCCGGTGCCAAAGCGTGTTATTTCACCTTCCGCATCCCAGGCCACAATGTCATACCTGCCTGTGCCTGTAACGTTTACATGGGAAATAACCCTTGCGTCTATGCCTGTAAACTCGTACACATTACCGGGCTGCAATGTGCGGCTGGTTTGTGACGCATAAACTGCTGTCGGGGCCAAAAGCACCAATGCAAAAGCACACAAAGTTAATAAAATATGTCTCATAGAAATAGACTCATCCCTTTCTGTTAAAGCTGCAATAAAGCAGGCAGCTTATGTATATAGTCACTATACCACGAAACATGCCACATTTACAAGGTTCATTCTATGAAGTTTTTACCATTTTTGTAGTAAAGTTCAGCTACTCACAGAGGCACAGAGTTCACAGAGATAATTCATTAATTTTTTTCTTCCTTTGTGTCCTCTGTGCCTCCGTGAGGAATATTTTTTACACCAATCGCGATTAACAAACTTACCCCCTGATATCAGGGGGTAGCTGCAATTTGCCGTACTGTTTAGTCGTTTTTATTGGGCACGCCAAATATCGGATAACCTCTGTCATCAAAAGTAAATGCCTGTACGCAAGTATGTCTGTCCGGGTTGTCCAGCGGGCTGCCTACTATTTCAGTATAATCTCTTGCGTGGAATACAATCAGCGGCGTTTCTCCGTCTTCAGCAACGGTGAAACTATTGTGCCCCGGGCCGTATTTGCCATTGTCTACACAAGAGCCAAATACCGGGGTTTCACTTTTTGTCCAAGAGCTTGCATCAAGAAGGTTACTGTCTGCCATAGCCGTTAGAAGACCGACACAGTATTCGATGCCGGTTGCGTTTGCGGAATACGCAATAAAAATTTTGTCGCCGTGTTTTAAAACTGCCGGACCTTCTGCAACCGGAATTACCGAACACTCCCAATCGTATTCGGGTTTCACAAGCATAACCGGTTTTGTTTTAAGGGTCCATGGGTTTTCCATTTCGGCAATGTAAATATTAGAATTGCCGCGTATTTCCGGGTCTTTTTGCGCCCAGCAATAGTATGTTTTGCCGTTGTGTACAAAAACTGTTGCGTCTAGGCAGAAACTCTCCATTCCGGTTTTAATTTCCCCTTTTTCCACCCATTCACCCATGGGGTCGGCGGCCTCTAAAGCATACATGCGATGCTGGAATGTGTTGTGAGTTTTATGACCCTCTGTTGTATGGGCTGCCGCAAAATAAATATACCACTTTCCCTGTAGATAATGTATTTCCGGTGCCCAAATAAGTTGGCTTGCAGGCCCGGAATCATGCTTTTTCCATACAGTTATTGGCTGTGCAGCTGCCAATTCTGCAATGGTGTCGGCAACCCTTAGTTCAATCAAGTCAAAAGCCGGAACACTGGCAGTAAAATAATATTTGCCATTTGTGTGACGATAAATAAATGGGTCTGCCCTTTGAGGGATAAGCGGAGTTGGATAAACACACGTCATACTTTCACATCCTTTTTTGGAACGCGCACATGCGCGCTTTATATTGCAAGTTTAAGCTATAAAAGCCCGGTTGTAAATTCCTAATTGCACAGTGTTGACAGGACATAAATACTTAGTAAAATATACACATGACAATTTTATGACAAAAATAAATTAAAAGGCGGTAATGAAAATGAACAACCTACCACGTCCGGAGTATCCACGTCCGCAATTTGTAAGGGATTTGTGGCTTAACTTAAATGGAGAATGGAACTTTGAGCTTGACAAAATTAACGAGGGTATGAAAAACAAATGGTTTGAAAACCCAAACTTCTCTGCAAAAATTCAAGTGCCCTTTGCGTACCAGTCAAAACTTAGCCAAGCGGAGTGTAAAGAATTTTCTGATTGGTGCTGGTATAACCGTGAATTTACAGTACCCGCAGAAATGTTGGGCAAGCAAATTATTTTGCACTTTGGCGCGGTAGATTATCAAACATGGGTATATTTAAACGGTAAGCCGGTAGGCACACACGAAGGCGGTCATACGGCATTCAGTTTTGATATAACTCCGTATTTATCCGATAAAAATAAGCAATCTCTAACTCTGCGGGTATACGACCCCCTAAAAGATGAAACAATCCCCCGCGGCAAGCAGTTTTGGGAAGAAAAATCCGCAGGTATTTGGTATACCCAAACCACAGGAATCTGGCAAACCGTATGGTTGGAAGCCGTAGAAGAAGTACACATTAAAAATGTACGCTTTACACCGGATATAGACAAAGGTACTGTTGTGGTTGAAGCAAATCTGTCCGGCTGCTGTATAAACGCAATGCTGGATATTGCAATTTTGTACAAAGGTGAGCAGCTTATCCAAAGTAGCCTTAAAGTTACCGGTTCATATGTAAGGCAGGAGTTTGAGCTTTACAACAGGACAATTTTCCGCTCCGGTTTCCATGGCGGCGGCATGGCATGGTCCCCGGAACATCCTAACCTTTTTGACGTAAACCTGCGCCTTACCACGCCAAGCGGTACCGTTGACAATGTTAGCTCCTACTTTGGGCTGCGTAAAATCCACACAGAAAACGGCAAAGTGTATCTAAACAACAGGCCATACTACCAAAAATTAGTACTGGACCAAGGCTACTGGCCGGGCGGGCTTTTGACTGCCCCAACCGACGAGGATTTGAAAAAAGATATAGTTTTATCGAAAGAAATGGGATTTAACGGCTGCCGCAAACACCAAAAAGTAGAAGACCCGCGGTTTTTATACTGGGCAGATAAATTGGGATACTTGGTTTGGGGGGAATGCGCCGCATCTCCGTGCTTTAGCGAAGAAGCCGTCGCCCGCCTTACAAAAGAGTGGATAGAAATTATCGAGCGCGACTACAACCACCCTTCAATTGTAACTTGGGTACCCATTAACGAAAGCTGGGGCGTGCCAAATGTAGAGTACAGCAAGCAACAGCAGTACCATACGCTGGCCATGTATTATCTGATAAAATCCCTTGACCCAACACGTCTGGTAATTTCCAACGACGGCTGGGAAATGACAAAAACAGATATTTTGGCAATCCATAACTATAACCATGGCCACAAAGACGAAACACGAAAATACGAAATTTACAAACAGAACCTTTCCACAAAAGAAGACCTGATAAACTCTAAACCCGCGGCAAGAAATTTGTATGTACAAGGCTTCGAGTACCAAGGCGAGCCAATTTTGCTAACTGAATATGGCGGAATTGCATACAAACTTGATGGCAGCGAGGGCTGGGGCTATACCATGGTACAAAGCGAAGAGCAGCTTTTGGAAGACTATGCCCGCATAATGGACGCGGTATTCGCGTCAAAAGCATTGCACGGCTTCTGTTATACACAGCTTACAGACGTAGAGCAGGAAATAAACGGTCTTTTAACATATGACCGTAAGCCTAAATGTGACCCTGCAAAACTACGTGAGCTAAACAGCCCCAAGCGATAACTTATGAAGGCAGGCGAAAAATTACTTCTGAGCTTAATTGCCTTTGGCGTATTAATTTTTGCGGTAACCGCCTGCGGCGGCCGGGAATACAAAATATACCCAAACGAACCGCAAGAGCATTTAACTTTACTGACGGAACAGGAGGCGAGTGCGTTGTTTTATACAAACCCGGTGGGCGTTGTGCAAATTGGCGACCCGTTTGTGCTGTTGTCCGACGACGGATATTTCTACATGTATGCCACATCCGGCGGCGGCAGTTTTACCGGCTGGCGTTCGCCGGACATGGTTAATTGGACACGTCTTGGCGTTGTTTTTCAGCCCCCGCGCGACCACTGGGGTATGGCAGATTATTGGGCCCCGGAGGTATTGTTCCACAATGGGCGGTACTACATGTTTTACTCTGCCCGCTGGCGCGAAAACGGCAGCCTTCGTATTGGCGTGGCTGTAAGCGACAGCCCGGCAGGGCCATTTGTAGACGCGCTGGACAGGCCGCTGTTTGACTTTGGCTGGGCGGCAATTGACGGGCATTCGTTCATAGACGATTGCGGCACGGTATATTTGTATTTTTCCCGGGATTGCAGCGAGAATGTAATAAACGGAATACACGAAAGCCACATTTACGTTGTAACACTGTCTGACGATTTGCTAAGCGTAACATCCGACCCTATTTTCCTGCTTGCCCCAACACAATCTTGGGAAGCGCGGGGGACATGGCGTTGGAACGAAGGCCCGTGGGTAATAAAACATGAAGGAATATACTACCTTATGTATTCCGCAAATTATTTTGCCAGCCGGGAATACAGTGTTGGATATGCGACCTCGGACAACCCGCTTGGCCCATTTGTAAAGCATGATTTAAACCCGATTTTGCATGCCCAGGCCGGTTGGACTCATGTTTCCGGCCCGGGACACCACAGTGTTGTGCGTTCGCGGGACGGGCGGGAATTATTTGCCGTTTATCATACCCACACAAACCCCGCAAACCCAAGCGGCAACCGCCAGGTTCAAATTGACAGGATGGGTTTTAGAAGTGACGGCACGCTGTTTATAAACGGGCCAACCGCAAGCCCTATGCCAATGCCTTCTACGGAAGACGGCTTTAGGAACATCGCAATGGAAGCAGCTGTGGAAGCAAGTTCTGCCCGCCACCGGGAACAATTTATTATAGATGGGGCCATAGGAATTGACCCCCGTCATAATCACTACGATTGGATAAGCGATGACAGAGGCCCTCAAACTATAACCCTAAGGTGGGACAGGCCTTTTGAGATAACTGCGGTTATGGCATTCCCCGGGGTGGGGATGCAAGCCGTGCCACTGAGAGTACGCGTAAACTCCGTTGGCGGCGCGGGTATGGAAGAAATAATTGAACCGCCAATTATCCCCGGTGCGGCGGCAATAGCCGCGTTCGAGCCCAGGGCAGCGGATTATGTCACAATTACGGTATACCCCCATAGAGATAATATCCCCGTACGCTTGTCGGAAATTTTTGTACTGGGCAGGGAGATTTAGTCATGAATCTAAACATGAAAAAATATATCGCCGGTATTGTACTTGCATTTTGCACGCTGTTTGTCCTGCCGGTATCTGCCCAAAGTATAAACACAGGCGAATATGTGGAGTTTACCGTAACCGTACCGGTTGCCGGTATGTACGAAATTTGGGTTTACTACCGCACCAACCCCGCCCAAATGCGTGCTACAGAAGTTACCCTTTCCATAAACGGTCAAATTACAAAGCCTGAAAAACGCAGGCTTAATTTTGAATCCCTTTGGATACGAAACGAGCCGAACGCAGACCGTTACAATAACCAAATCCCGGCCATGCCAACAGCGTCCGCGGATATTTTATCAAAACCGCTGGAAGACTCTGCGCACATGATCTCGCGCCCGCTAACCTTTCAATTTACGGCGGGCACATATGCGTTAAATTTCCTGTCTAACGACGGGTACTTGCACATTTACGATGTTGCATTGCGTACCCCGCGGCAAGTACCTGCCTACACCGGGGGCAATGCAGCGGGCCGGAACATAGTTATCGTTGGTGGTCAGGAATTTCATTCTGCAAACTCGCCGTCTATCCGTGCTTCCGGCGAATACAACCCTGTGCTGTACCCCTACGATGCTTCACGCCGTCTTTTAAATTTGTTGGACGGCGGGTCATTCTTCCGCCCGGGCGACAGGGTTAATTGGCAAGTGGAAATACCCGAAGACGGCTGGTACCACATAGGATTTATGTACCGACAAACCGCGAAAACGGATTTCCCCGTGTTCGTGGATATTTTGGTTAACGGAGAACTGCCTACAAGCGCGGCGCAGCATGTGCAAATGCACCATGCCACCACCTTCCGCACAATGACAGTACCCGCTTTAGACGGCAGTGACCAAACATTTTGGTTTGAGCGGGGCACACATGAGATAAGCCTTGTAATCCGCGTCGAGCCATTAAGCGAGGTATACGGGCTGGTAAACACCATGCTGCGCGAGATTACAGACTTTAGAACAGAAATAACCCGCCTGACAGGCGGTGCGTCCGCAGACAGGCACAGGAATTTCCGCCTGGATGAATTTCTGCCAGATGTCGGCGGCACATTAGCCAATTGGGCCGGTATGTCGCGGCAGGCAATGGACATAACCTTACAGTATTCTAATGGGCGTGTGTCTTCTGTATTCGCTGGGCTTGGTGTAGCGGAAACTACGCTGCTTTCCCTTGCAGAGCGGCCTCACGACTTACCGCGCCGTTTAAACGAGCTTTCCGGCGCACCATACAGTGTTACGCGCTTTTTGGCCCAGGCACTTCAGGATATGGACAATAATCATTTGTCAATAGACAGAATTTTAGTTTTCCAGGCAGATGCAGAACTGCCCGTACGCCCAAGTTTACTTACACGTTTTGTAGAGGCCATTCGCCGCTTCTTACTGTCATTTACCCGCCGCGAGTTTGAAGCGGGGCAAACAAACCCGGATGTACTTCAGGTTTGGATGGCACGTCCACGCCCCTTTGTAGAGCTTGCCCAGCAAATGGCAGATGCGGAGTTTACTGCCGCAACAGGTATTCAGGTTGACATTTCCATTATGCCGGACGTAAGCCGCTTCGCCCTTGCGGCGGCGGCAGGTAACGCGCCGGACGTTGGGTTGTCTGTTCACTATGTACTTCCTTCCTATTTGAATATACGCGGTGCCCTTGCGGATTTGCGCCAATTTGATAATTTCCGCCACGTGGCGACACGCTTTCCGGAAGGGCTTTTTGTCCCCGGCATAGTTGAAGGCGGGGTTTATGCCCTGCCGGAAACCATTAACTTTTGGGTAATGTTTTACCGTAAAGATATTTTCGAGCAGTTGGGCATCCCCGTACCGGATAATATGGACGAGGTAATTATGATACTTCCCGAGCTTCAGCGTCGGAGTATGAACTTCTTCTTCCCGACGGCGGGTATGGGTGCCATGAAAGTATTCCCCGGCACAATGCCGCTTATATTGCAACACGGCGGCGGTTTTTTTGGGGATTACATCGGCCCGTCGGTTTTAGACTCGGAAGCAAGCCTTGAAGGCTTCACATTTATGACAGACCTTTTCACCGTGTTTAACATGCCTATAGAAGTGCCGTTCCCCGGGTTTTATCAGGAATTCCGCACGGGAACACTGCCAATAGGCATCGCGGACGTTGGCACATACAACCTTTTGATGAACGCCGCGCCGGAACTTGAAGGCCTGTGGGGCATTGCCCCGTTCCCGGGTATTGTACAGCCGGACGGAAGTGTCCTTAGGTACACCACCGGCGGTGATACTTCCAGCATAATTTTTTCCTGCAGCAACATGCAGGAAGAAGCGTGGAAATTCCTGGACTGGTGGAGCAGTGACGATGTGCAGTCAAGCTACGCCACAAGTCTTGTGGCACTTTACGGCACAACGTTCCTGTGGAACTCTGCTAACCGTGCCGCGTTTGCCCAACTGCCAATCCCCGGCGCGCACCGCAAAGTAATCCTTCGCCAGACAGAATACATGGTGGAAGTGCCTTGGGTACCCGGTACCTACATGGTAGAGCGGGAGCTTTCCAATGCGTTTAACTCTGTTGTAATTAACGGCATGAACCCCCGCCGCGCCATGGATATTGCAGTAAAACGTATAGATCGTGAAGTAGACCGCAAGCTGGAAGAGTTTGGCTTTACCAGGGGCGGCGAATTTGTAAGGCCCTTTGTAACCCCAAGTGTAGACGCGATATGGAAGGACTGAGAGTAGATGTATAAAAAATCATCGCCGTATATATTCTTGGCCCCGTACTTGCTGCTATTCACAATTTTTATCGTTGTGCCGGTGGTAATGGCCGTGGGGTTGTCTTTTACAAACTTCGACGCTATCCAGCGGCCGCAGTTTATTGGGCTGTTAAACTACGTAAACTTGTTTACCCAAGACTTGATATTTTTGCAGTATGTTTTGCCTAACTCTATAATTTTTGCAATGATTGTTGGCCCGGGCGGGTATGCCCTCGCGTTTTTTATTGCCTGGTCCCTGTCACAGCTCTCAAAGATACCACGCACAATTATGGCATTGCTGATGTTTTCGCCCTCTATGACAAGCGGTGTGGCAATTGCGGTTGTGTGGCGTATTATCTTCCTTGGCAACCCACAGGGGCATATAAACGCGCTGCTTTTAAACCTTGGAATAATTACGGAACCCATTAACTTTTTAGCAAATGCGGATTTTATTATGCCCATTGTTATAATTGTAACCCTTTGGGGCAGTATGGGTGTTGGCTTCCTGGCCATGCTTGCGGGTGTCCTTAACGTAAACCCGGAGCTTTACGAAGCCGCCGCCATAGACGGGGTAAAAACCCGCTTACAGGAAGTGTTTTATGTAACAATTCCGTCCATGAAACCGCAGATGCTGTTTGGTGCGGTAATGAGCATTGTTACGGCTTTTCAGGCAGGGGCAATTGGTGTCGCGCTTACACTTAGCAACCCCACGCCCCACTATGCCGCGCAGCTAATGGTAAACCACATAGAAGACTACGGCTTTATCCGATACGAAATGGGCTTTGCTTCTGCAATTTCCGTTGTGCTGCTGGGCATAATTTACGGGTTTAGCGCAACAAGTCGTAAGGTATTCAGGGAGGATTAAGTATGACAAAGACAAACCCAAAAGGTTTTGCTAAAAACCAGATTCCAATTTACCTGTACTTGATTCCCCTGGTAATTTTTATGGCTGCGCCAATTGTGTTTATTACTTTCCACGCGTTTAAACCCATGGATGAATTGTTTGCGTTCCCTCCGCGGTTTTTGGTGTACCGCCCCACAATGGAGAATTTTAACGCGTTGTTTAGGGTTGCGGCGGGTTCTACAATCCCTGTTTCCCGTTATGTATTTAACTCTGTAGTGGTGACGTTTGCGGTAGTGTTTGGTACGGTTGCAACCGCGTCAATGGCGGGTTTCGCCTTGTCCAAAATGAATTTTAGGACTAAAAACGCGATTTTTACAATAAATAATTTGGCCCTTATGTTTGTGCCTGTGGCGGTAACTATTCCCCGTTATTTGACGATTACGTCCATAGGCATTGAAAATACGTATTTTGCGCATATTTTACCCCTTGTTGCCGCGCCTGTTGTAGTGTTTCTTATAAAGCAGTTTATGGACCAGGTACCGGACTCTTTGGTAGAGGCTGCGACAGTGGACGGTGCAGGCGCGTGGAAAATTTACATTAACATAATGATACCCATGGTACGCCCTGCCCTTGCTACCGGCGCGATTTTAGCCTTTCAAATGGCGTGGAACAATATAGAAACAAGTGCGTTGTTTACTACGTCTGACAGTATACGAACTCTGGCGTTTTACATGAACACACTTGCCGCTGCGGGAGGAATCGCGGGGCAAGGCATGGCTGCTGCTGCTGCGCTTATAATGTTTGTGCCAAACCTGCTGCTGTTTATTATACTGCAAAGCAAGGTTATGAACACCATGGCACATTCGGGGCTTAAATAGAAAATTACCCCCTGATATCAGGGGGTACCGCTCACCAAGGGCGACAGGAGGTGCATTAATTGCGTAAAATAATTTCGTGTGTATTGATACTCATATTTGTTGCGTGCATACCGGCCACCACGCTGGCTAACGTACCGTTTCAAACGTTTACCCGCTCTGGGGATCAGTTTGTACTTACACAAACTGCCTACGAGCCGTATACTACAATTTCCCGCATTGGGCCTTATACAATGTCAAACCCGCAGGATATCCGCCTGGGGTCCGACGGGCTTTTGTATATTGCGGACACGGGCAACAGACGGATTTTAGTAGCCACCCAAGACGGGGAGTGGGTTAAAACGATAGGCGCGGGATATCTGCAATCTCCCCAGGGTGTATTTAGGACAGATGACGGCTTGATTTATGTGGCGGATACAGCCGCACAATCGGTTTTTGTGTTTAACGGTGCCGGGGAGCTGGTTGACACTTACACACGGCCCCACCACCCGCTGTTTGGCCGTTACGCGCCGTTTATGCCGCAAAAAGTAGTGGTAGACCGCCGTGGAAATTTGTACATTGCAAGCCAGGGTAACACAAACGGCGTTATCCAGCTTGCAACGGGAACGGGGGAATTTTTGGGCTACTTTGGTGCCAACACAACAAATGTAAACCTGTGGACGGCATTTAGGCAGATGATAAACCGTGACGGGACAATTCTTGTGGCACCAAACACAGTGTCAAATTTGGCTATATGTTTCCGTGGGTTGATATACACCGTAAGTTTTGGCGACGCCATGGGGTTAAAACGCTTAAACGTTGCGGGCCGCGATATTCTTGAGCTGGAACCAATGTGGAATTTCTCCAATTTTGTCGCGGTAACCATAACAGAGAAAGGCAATATTTTTGCCGCCACCCATAACTGGATAGTCGAATACACTGCAGAAGGCGACTTGCTTTTCCTTATGGCAAGTAACGATGACGGCCGCCAGCGGGCGGGCTTGTTCAGTTCCATTTCCGGTATTGCCGTAAACCAAGGCACAATTTTTGTACTGGACGAGTTAATGGACGTTATCCAAGTACTTGTGCCAACAGAATTTGTTAACGAAGTTCACACAGCCTTTGCCCTGTTTAACGAGGGCCGTTATTACGAAAGTATGGTTCCGTGGCAAAACGTAATGCGCATGAACTCCATGTTTGCTTATGCAGGCGTTGGCTTGGGCGAGGCCCATTTCCGCAACAGAGAACACGCAGAAGCCCGTGCAGCATTCCGCCGTGGGTTTAACCGGGAAGGCTACTCGGATGCTTTTTGGGAGTTACGCTCCGACTGGATGCGGGAGAATACAGCTGCAATTATAGTTTGGTTGTTTGTGATATTTGTCGCCTGGAAAATTATAAAGCAGGTTGACAAACGCGTGGTTAAAGTTTTGCAGCCCGTAAGAATTGCCTACGCAAAAGTAAAAGACGTTACAATCATTTCCCAATGTGTGTTTACCCTGCGCAATATTACCAACCCTTACGAAGCTGCCTATGGCATTAAACATGAAAATAAGGGGGGGTATATTTCCGCGTTTATACTGCTGTTTTGGTTTTATGTACTGTATGTTGCCGATCGTTACTTTTCCGGTTTCCTTTTCCGCAGTGTGCCGGACGGGCAGTACGATTTGCTTGGTGACGCGGTATTTATAATTGTGCTGGTTGGCTTGCCCACAATTTGCTGCTACTTGGTAAGTGCTATTTCTGACGGCGAAGCAAGTTTTAAGAACTTGTTTGTTGGCGTAATTTACGCGTTTGCCCCGTTGTTTATCTTTAAACCCGTTGTTATCCTGTTGGGTAACGTGCTTACATTAAATGAGTCATTCTTTATTACATTTTTCAATTTTGTGGCATACGCCTGGACGGCTGTCCTCATTTTCATGGCTATAAAAAACTTAAACGACTACAGCTTTGGCAAGACGTTTAAGGTCGTGTTTATCACAATTTTTGTAACATTAATTTGCGCTTTGCTGATATTCATTATTTATGTACTGGTTATGCAGGTGGCAGACTTTGGGGTATCTGTTGCAAGAGAGGCGGTGTTTAGAATTGTTGAAGATTAAACGTTTCTTACTAATGTCCGCCCTGTTTATCGCGCTGTTTATACTGGCGGCATGTTCCCGGGGTACAACAAATGATGAACCGCCTGCGGGGCATATTCCTGAATATATCCCGCCTGTGGGGACCGCGGCCAGCTTGCTTGCAGATACGGGGCGCAGCTTACACGGCCATGTGCTGGTTGCGGAGAATGACAATTTTTCGCTGTATCTGTACGAGCCACGTTTAAGCATAATTATCCGCCACCGTCAAAGCGGCGCGTATATGCGCTCTACCGTGGATGTAGCCCGCACTGCGGATAATAATTTGTGGCAGGGTCTGTATATGTCCGGGGTTACACTGGATTATATCGTGGGTATAAATGTACACTTTGCCCGGGCTTGCTTGTATCACACAGAACACCGACTGGAAGTGTTTTACCGGGAGGACGGGTTTAGTGCCCAAGTATTTTTTCCGGAAATTCAAATTGGCTATACTCTTGTTGTAACCCTGCAGGAAGACGGTTTTACGGCAGAAATACCACAGTCATCCATTTTCGAGAATGACCCGCATATTACAATCGGTGCGTTTTACGTGTTCCCATTCCTTGGTCATTCCTACTTGGGGCAGGACGAAGGTTACATGTTTATCCCCGACGGACAGGGCGCGATAATAAAACTTCAAGACAACGAAAGACGGTTTCACACCCCGTTTGCAGAGCCTGTTTTTGGCAGTAACCCGGGGCTGGAAATTGAAATTTCACCGGCTATGTTTGGCAATTTCATATTTACAAACGAGCCGGAAATGATAATTATGCCGGTTTACGGTATGGTTCACACAGGGCGCGGGATAGGCTTTTTGGGCGTAATAGAATCCGGCTACGAAAACGCGGTTATCGAAGCCTTTCCAAACGGTGTTAATACGGATTTTGACTGGATAAGTTCCCGCTTTATTTATTCTCATGTGTACCAGCAGCCTACCGGGATGCAAAGCGGATTTGTGAGTACCCGTACGCCGCGCCCAAACAGGATTGACCTTAAAATGCGTTACATTTTTGTAACCGAGGACGAAGCCACATACACAGGGCTTGCGATTGCGTACAGGGATTATTTGCAAAGGACAGGGGCGTTTGCCTCTGCTCAAATGGACCGGTTCCGTACAGGTATCGACTTTTTGGGGTTAGAGCAGCGGGAATGGGCATTGTTTAGGCTTAATGTTGGCATGACAACCTTTGCCCAGGCAGAAGAAATTTTACAAACTCTTGCGGATAACGGTGTAGACGGGGTTTTTACCCGTTTTGACGGCTGGACCGCCCGTGGCTCTATGGTGTCACTGCCAACCAGGGAGTTTAACCCATCCCGCTATCTTGGCGGGCAGCGCGGGCTTAGCAGGCTGCAGGATATGGTTACACGCCTTGATGGCGAGTTGTCGCTGGTTGTTAACCCGCTAGACATCCACGTGGACGGTAACGCGTTTCAGACATTACACTCTATGCGGCGTGTAACAGGGCGTACCATGGACTTTATCGGCGGCTGGTGGCGGGTAACAACGCCAACGCGCACCCTGGAATTATCACAAAATGTGGCAAGTGAACTTGGCCGGCGTGGTTTTACTGCCGACATAGACCGTATGGGAAGCTTTTTGTCTGCCTACAGTGAAGGCGGCGTATATTTCTGCCGTGCGGATAACGCAGCGGTTTTCCGCGATGCTATAGGTTTGTTTGAGCATTACAACCAAGCCCCGGTTTTAACCGCGCCGTTTGCATATTTGTGGCAGTACGCCCGGGCGTTAACGCTAATGCCTTCTACGGGGTCCGGATATTTGTTCACATACAGGCATGTGCCGTTTTTGTCTATTGCCACATCCGGCAAAATACCAATTTATCTAGAGCATGTAAACTTCCAGGCGAACCAGCGCAGGTTTTTCTTAAACTTGGTGGAAACCGGTGCAAGGCCCATGTTCTTAATTACAGCGGAAGATGCCGCGCTGTTAAGGCACACCCCCCGCAACGATATTTACTCATCTGCATTTGAGCTGTACAAAGAGCAAATTATACAATATCATCTGGAATTATCCGCGCTGCACGAACGCATCGGTGACGCAAGTATCGTCCGCCGCTATGTAGATGACCGGGTTGTGCGTATAAAATGGAGCAACGGCTTGTGGGTATATTTGAACTATGGGCGGACAGAGGCGGTTATAAACGGTGTTACCGTTGGCCCCATGTCTTATAAAGTAGGGGGTAGCCATGGTTAAGAAAAAACGGAGATTGCGCCCTTCGGGCCGAACATTGCGCAACTGGATATATGCCTATATATTTTTACTGCCGTGGCTGGTAGGGTTCTTCTTGCTGGTGCTTTACACATTAGAGCGGTCGTTTTATTTCAGCCGCAATATAATTCGCATAACCCCCGCCGGGCTGGTATTTATACCCCACGGCTGGGAAAACTACCGGGACTTGCTGCAGAATACGTTTTTTATACAAAACTTAGTTTCGTTTACCATACAAAGCGTGCTGCAGACTCCGGTAATTGTGTCCTTCGCACTAATCATCGCCATATTGTTAAACGGCAAAATTAGGTTAAGGGGTCTGTTTCGCGGGCTGTTTTTCTTGCCGGTAATTATTGCCACCGGGCCTGTAATGAACGAACTTGCGGGTATAGGCGCGGCTACGGTACCTGCGGTAAATACTGCGGCCATAGCAGGTGCGCTGTCGTTTTTGCCGCCCATGGTGCAAACCCCTGTTGTAAACTTGTTCGGACAGCTTATTATGATACTGTGGAATTCCGGCATACAAATACTAATCTTTTTGGCGGCATTGCAGAAAATAAGTACCGAGCAATACGAAGCGGCCAAAATAGATGGTGCCAGCGGATGGGAATGTTTTTGGAAAATAACCGCCCCGGCAATAAAGCCCATGGTATTCTTAAATGCGATTTATACAGTTGTATGGCTTGCCACAGGCGGACAAAATCCTGTTATCGACCAGCTTGCGTTTTTTATGCACAGCGGACATCACGGCTACGGCTATGCCTCTGCTGCGGCGTGGATATATTCCGGGTTGGTACTGTTACTGCTGGGTGTATGCTGGCTGCTGCTTCGCGAGAAGAAGGACAAGCCGTCAAAGTATGTGAAGCGGTTAGCTAAAAGGAACTGGTGATGCCATGAAAACTATAAACTGGTCCAAACGCAAAGACAGACTGCGCAAGCACATGTTTGGCAGCCGCGAAAAAAACGGAATACTATTGAACATTGTAGTGTATACGCTGCTTATTAGCATAGGTTTTGTGTTTTTGTACCCCATATTACACATGTTTGCCATAAGTATAATGGGTCCCACAGATTTGCTGGACGCTTCTGTAAGGTGGATACCAAGAAGTTTGCACTTGTCAAATTACCACCTGGCGTTTATCACCTTGGATTACATTAGTACCCTGTGGAAAAACATACAAATCGCTTTGTTCCCAACTGCCTTGCAAGTTATTTCTACCGCAATGGCAGGGTATGCTTTCGCACGGTACAATTTCCCCCTTAAAAAAATATGGCTTGCGGTGCTAATTTTCACGTTTGTTATACCCCCGCAAATTACCATGGTACCAACATTTGTATTGTACACAAACCTGGGCCTTACAGGCTCGCTGCGCGCGTTTTTACTCCCTGCGCTTTTGGGGCAGGGTTTTAACAGCGCGATATTTATCTTAATTTTTTATAATTTCCACAGGCAAGTGCCGGTGTCGCTTATCGAAGCGGCAGAAATTGACGGCGCGGGGCATATTTCCAGCTTTTTTCGCATTTCCATGCCCCTGGCGGTTCCGGCCATTATTGTTACCACGCTGTTTTCCTTTGTGTGGTACTGGAACGAAACATTTTTGGTTAACTTGTTCCTGGGCTTCAACAACACGCGGGATGAAGGGCTTACCACGCTGCTGCTGGAGCTGACAAGGTTTAACCAATCTTACGCAGGATCCATTCAAGCTGCAGGAATGCCGCCGGATCTGCTGAATGAAGGAATTCGCATGGCGGGGACCATGCTTTCCATAATACCCTTAGGCATCTTATACTTGATACTGCAAAGATATTTTGTAGAAAGTGTAGACAAAGCAGGGATAACAGGCGAGTAGAACTTGCCACCCCAAGCAACAAAACAGAGAGGAGCTTTTTTAAGATGAAAAAAGCAAAAATTTTAGTACTTCTTACACTGGCTATGGCACTTGTGCTTGTAGCCGCATGTAACCGCGGTAATGACGGCGGGGGCACAGGAACCAATGTTGGCACCAATGTTACAACCGGTGATGCCGGTGCAGCCGCAGATAACGATGCCGCGGCAGACCCGGGCGAAGCAGCGGCACCCGTACGGGAACTTCCGCCACTTTCAACAGAGCCGATTACACTTACTTTCAGCACATGGCACTACTTCGAGCTGGCGCAAGCCGTAGGCGAAGCTTTTACGGAAAGACACCCCAACATCACAATTGAAATTGTAGAAATCCCCGGTACCCATTACTACATGGATACACTGCTTTCCATGGCAGCGGCGCAAAACTTCCCGGATATGTTTGGCTTCCTAAACCTTGCCGTGCCTATTAACAATGGCTGGTTCCTAGACTTTTCCGAGTATTGGTTTGACGACCCCGATTCATACATGCTGCTCGATTCTTTGCATTACCATGTATTAATTGACGGACGTGCAATGCGTTTCCCGGAAGCGGTACTCCCACAGCTTGTTTACTTGGATAGAAACGTATTTGAACTTTTGAACGAGCCAATGCCTCCGTTTAACTGGGTTTGGGAAGATATGCTTGAGCTTATCCCACGTATGACAAGGCCGGACATGGGTATTTTTGGCTACAACATGTTCCTTGGGCCTGTTACATGGGCACCTGTAGTTCTTAACGATGCTATTTCCGAATTTGGCTGGGACGGCGAAAACTATAATATGCAGCAATGGGCGCAATACCTTAACCAGCAAATTGAATGGGAGCGTCTGGGTTACCGTGCAATGTCCGGCAATGATGAATGGGAAGCGTTAACAGGCGACCGTTACATGTGGCCGGGTGTATCAGGCCGCGTAGCAATGCAAATGGATGCAATCTGGACATTTAACAATTTGTATGTACGTGATCATTACCGCGAGCGCGGTATTGACATGGTACCTTACGCAATACCAATGGGACGTAATGCCCGCACAAACAGACGCCCTGCATTCGTAGACTTTGCAGGTATTTCTTCAGCTACAGCGCACCCGCGCGAAGCATATGAAGCTCTAAAATGGATGACATTCCACACAGATGCATGGCATGTCCGCAACCAAATTACACCACTGCTAGAAAACGCGGCAGGCAACCGTATTTTCTACACACCAAACCGTTTCCCGCTTACCAACGACCCGCAAGTTTGGTCAGATTTCCGCAACTTGTTCCCGCTGGACGAACCTGCATGGGACTACTTGTTAAATGCTTCCCACGAGCCTGTGCCACTTGGCGGCCAAGGTATTTTGGGCTTTGCGGAATGGCACCATGCAGAACATGTTAACGGCGACTTTAACGGTGTTATTGGCGTAGGAAACGCTGTGGCACAAGGTGTTATCGACGCGTTTGACGTTGTACAACGCATGGAAGAAACCGGCCGTGCTGCACATGAAGCAGCTGTAAACAATTTTAGAATAATGTTTGGCCAGCCGCCAAAAAGATAATAATACTGCCAAGGCAATTTGCCTGTAATCAACCGGTCCCAAAATGGGACCGGTTGATTGGCAGTTAGATGTAATTTAGGAGAGTTTACGAAAAATGAAACCTGTATTATTAATGGCCGTCATTATATTTTTGATGACGGCTTGCGGTTCCCAAAGCGATATAGATAACGATGACTATAGAGAGGTGCATATGGACCAGCCGGTTCTTTCTTCCCCCGGTGCGGGTTTCGACTTTAACGACCCTCCCGTCCCGGAGTTTAGGGAAGTATCCGTCCATGACCCGTCTGTTTTTAGGGTGGGGGATACGTTTTACATTATTGGCTCCCACATGGCGTCTGCCCGTACAACAGATTTTATACAATGGGAGCAAATTTCCAGATACGTAAACGAGGATAATCCGCTGCTTTACAGCCTGGAAGATTTCCGCGAGGCTTTTGAGTGGGCGCGGACAGATACCTTTTGGGCAGGGGATATTCAACCAATGCCCGACGGGCGATTTTTTATGTACTATTGCAATTGCGAAGGCTCTAAGCCCCTTGGCAACATAGGCCTTGCCATTTCCGACAGTCCTACGGGGCCATTTCGTAACCAAGGGATTTTCCTCCGCTCCGGTATGCATGGCATAAGCGAAGACGGTACCCCTTTTAATGCAAATATCCACCCAAATGCCATAGACCCCCACGCTTTTTTCGACTCCAACGGTGTGTTTTGGATGGTATACGGCTCATTCTCCGGCGGGATTTTTATCTTGGCAATGGACCCGGAAACCGGGTTTCCATTGCCCGGGCAAGGGTACGGGCGGCATTTGACCGGCGGCAACCACAGCCGAATAGAAGGGCCATATATTTTATTTAGCCCGGAAACGGAATACTATTATTTGTTTTTGACATTTGGCGGATTGGGCAGGTATGAAGGTTACAATATGCGCGTCGCACGCAGCAAGCGGCCTTACGGCCCTTTTTATGATGCCGCCGGAAACCCTATGTCAGAGGTGATGGGCCCCAGAGGTTCTTTCTTCGATGACAGGGCAATTGAACCTTACGGCACAAAAATAATGGGTGGATACTGGTTTAGACGTGAGCGAGGGGAGCCTGGCCGTGCTACGGGATACCGGTCACCGGGGCACAACTCGGCTTACTTTGATGCAGAAACAGGGCGGTATTACTTAATTTTTCACACACGCTTTGCAGAAACACATGAACACCGGGTACGCGTCCACGAAATGTTCCTAAACGATGACGGATGGTTTGTAGTATCCCCATTCCGTTATGACGGCGCGCCGCAGCGCACCTTTTTGCCGGAACATGTACCAGGAAGCTGGAAGCTGATTAACCATGGCTATGAAATAAACTACAATCCGGTTTTGTCAACAACCGTAAACTTTAATGCCGACGGCACGGTAACAGGCCCCAAAAGCGGCCACTGGTCACTGGAGGAAGACGGAAAGACGTTTAACGTTACCATTGACGGCGTTGCGTACAATGGCCGCTTACTGCGCAGTTTCGCGAGCGACCACAGGATGTGGGTTATGTCATTTACCGCCATCAGCCAAGACGGAATTGCTCTTTGGGGCAGCGGGATTGCACTTCCGTAATAATCAAATTTTATGGCTGGTAATACAGTTTAACAGATAAGCTAAAGTAGCGGAGGGACTAAAGCAGTGCAAACACAAATAATGAGCTTCAATATAATGGAATACATGGTGTGGGTAATCGAAAATACTGCCACAGAGTTTTTCAACGGAAACAAAACCGCAGCGTACGAATCTTTGAAAAACAGTGGCCTATATCAAATTTATATGGATACTTACGAAACAACGCACACTCTCGGACAAGAATATCTTATAGAAGAAGTAAGGGAATACTTCATTGTAAATGGAGTTGAACACGTTGGCAGGTAAGCCTTTTACTACTCCCTTTTATTATCTGTGAAGTAGATGTCTATTTTTTTATCGGTTAATTCATGATCATTATTATACTTTTTGATCGTAATTTGTGCCTTCATACTATCATCCACACGCTTGAAGTTAAACTCACTAAACTCCTCACACATAAAGCTAAATTTGCGTCGGAAAAGTTTACGCACATTGTCATTGGCAGTGGTAAAAAAGACTTGCTTGCCGTTACAAACAGCAAGTTCGCGGATAACATCTATGAAAGAGAGGATGTTCAAATCATCTATGTTTGCAATTGGCTCGTCTATTAAAATAAAATTAGGAATGGTAGGCATAGACGAATTGAGTAGCAAAAAAATTGACAGAGCAACGGCGGTTTTTTGTCCGGTACTCATATTACTAATAGTAACATATTGAGAATCCCAAATACGGAAACCACACATCTCGTCCTTATATATTTCTAGTCTATCAAATTCTCGAGGGGTGTGTAAGGCGAGAAAAATATTGCTTATGCGGCTAATGTTTTCCAAGATAAATGCATCAGAGTATTGCTTTGTCTCTTTTAGTATTACAGTTGTAAATAATTAAATTTGCGATAATGATACCACATAGCAACAGCCTGATGGATTCTGCGCCATCTAGTCCACAGCCTGATATGCGCGA
>JGI20163J15578_10000081_pt1 | contig 35739 bp, 29 predicted proteins | sample TergutCu122P1_FD_15578 | JGI IMG/M metagenome (IMG submission 15578)
CATGCAAGCCGCTTGCCGTTGTGCCGTCGAGATATTGACCAACGAGCGGATAAAGACTAAACATTGAAAATGCTTTTTGTGCCAACAAAATCTTACATCCGGCGCGTTCTTTAACTGCCTTGAGAATTTCAAGATTTTTTCGTATGAGTTTTTCATCCACAACATAGCAAGGAGTAGGCACTTTTGTTACGTCAAAGTTTAAATTATATGCGTTCAATTTGTAATCCTCTACGGCACTAAAGCCGGGTCAAAATCTTCAACCCATGGCAATCCCCATTTGTTTAATGCGTCCATAAACGGGTCGGGGTCCATTTCCTCGACATTGTAAACTCCGGGTTTCATCCAAGTTCCCTTCATCATTAGCATCGCGCCTATCATTGCAGGTACGCCTGTGGTGTAAGAAATCGCTTGGGACTCTACTTCACGATAACATTCCTCATGATCACAAACATTGTATACATAATAGCGCACGGGTTTACCGTCTTTTACGCCTTGGAAAATGCAGCCGATATTGGTCTTACCCTTTGTGCGCGGGCCAAGAGTGGATGGATCCGGAAGAACAGCTTTGAGAAATTGAAGAGGAACGATTTGTTTGCCCTCGAAGTCAATCGGCTCAATTGATGTCATCCCGACATTTTGCAGACATTGTAAATGTGTCAGATAACTTTGCCCAAATGTCATAAAGAACCTTATACGCTTAATGCCTTTTATGTTCAGCGCGAGTGATTCTAGCTCTTCGTGGTAGAGAAGGTACATATCTTTCATGCCGATTTGCGGAAAATCATATTCCCTTTTGATTTCCATCGGTTTTGTTTCCACCCAATCGCCGTTTTCCCAATATCTGCCGTTTGCCGTGACCTCGCGGATATTGATTTCGGGATTAAAGTTCGTGGCAAAAGGATACCCATGGTCTCCGGCATTTGCGTCTAAAATGTCGATGTAGTGGATTTCGTCAAAATAATGCTTCATCGCATATGCGCTGAAAATGCCTGTCACGCCGGGGTCAAAACCGCAACCCAAAAGCGCCATTATTCCCGCTTTCTCAAAGCGTTCACGATATTCCCACTGCCATTTATATTCAAACTTTGCCGTATCAAGCGGCTCGTAATTGGCAGTATCAAGATAATGCTTCTTTGTAATCAAACAAGCATCCATTATCGTAAGGTCCTGATACGGCAGAGCGAGATTTACCACTATTTCAGGGTCAAAACTCTTTATCAGATCAACAAGTTCGTCCACATTATCAGCGTCAACCTGCGCCGTGTGAATTATAGTCTTTGTTTTCCCCTCAAGTTTCGACTTAAAAGCATCGCATTTGCTTTTTGTGCGGCTAGCTATCATAATTTCGCTGAAAACTTCACTGTTTTGACACATTTTGTGAATTGTTACTCCGGCAACTCCACCGGCCCCGATTACTAATGCTTTTCCCATTATCAACTTCCTCTCATGATATCTAAATATATTTGCAATTGCACCGTACCTAAGTATACTACTAATTTATCATAACATCAAGACTTTGAAGCTGTTCTCATAGGCTTAAATGCAATAACACTACACACTTCCTGAGCCGTAGGTGAATCCCCTGCCGTGAACATCTGCAACAACGTCAGTAACCATAAATGCTTCTTTGTCGTGACTGTCAACAATGTCAATCAGCTTTCTGTAGTCGACAGCGTCTAATAAAATCATAAGCATGGGCTTTTCTTCATTCATAAAAGAGCCTCTTGTAGGAATTAATGTGACACTTTTCCCCAAAATTCTATTTATGTCGTTTGTGATTTCAGCGTGGTAGTTGCTGATAATTTGGACGCGTTTTCGTTTTGTTAATCCGTTTTCAATATATCCCATAACCATCATAGTTATTAAGATGGAAAGAACCGCAAATAAGAATGAATCCACATCAAAAATAACTAAACTCAACAGCACCACGATGCCATCCGTAGCAAACATACCTATAGATGGTTTTAATCCCAAATATTTTTTCATAATTAGCGGAGGTACAGCCGTGCCGCCGCTTGAGGCGTTATTCTTGTAGAGAATTGATACGCCTACCCCGAATAGAATACTACCGAAAATCATTGATAACATGCGGTCATTAACCAGATCAACTCTCGGCATGAAGTGAATAAACACTGGAAGAAGCCCCGCTCCAATAATTGTGTTGATGCCAACTTCTTTTCCGAGAAAAATAAAAGTGCAAACTATCACTATTGCGTTGCCGATATACACTATTATGGCTCTGTCAACATTTATCCATGATTCCAAAATAATAGCAAGCCCTGTCAATCCGCCTGCGGCGATATTGTGAGGTCCCATAAACATGTTTACAGAAAGCGCTAAAATACCGATCGCAAACACAATGCATACTAACTTTTTTACCCAATATTTAATCATTCTTTTGACCATTCCTTTCGCGTAACGAGAGTCGAAGCTCATTGCCTTTCGAAGTATACCACACTTTGTCCAATTTACAACACATAGGCGCAATTTTTTTTGAGCAAAAGACACTTTCAGACATTTTAGAAGCTGTTCCCAACAAAATACTTGCGAAAAGTTGATAATAATGTTATTATTACCATGTTATTTTGTTAAGTATGGGGGCGGATCCGACCTGGTGGTCGGCGCGGACTTCAAATCCGGCTGTGAGGCGGTGGTGCCGTCTTTGGTGTGTTCGATTCGCACACGTCCCCGCCAAGTAACTGGCACACATCTACTACAAAAAGCCCGTACAAAACTGTACGGGTTTTCGGGAAATGTGGTAAAATTATTTTTGATGATGTAAAGGACATATTACAATGTTGATTAATGTTAAATTTCTGGGAACGCTGCCATCAATGACAAACACTACCAAAGATTCCATTGAATTTGCAGGCGGGACACTGGGAGATTTCTTGGAAGTACTTTTTACAAAATATGGTGAATCACTTAGAGATGCGCTTATAGCTCCGACCGGCGAGCCAAAAATTCCGATCAAAGTCAATTTGGAACCCGCCTTGTTTGAGACGTTTCTTAAAGATGGTGACGAAGTGCTTTTTTTGCAGCATATATATGGCGGGTGATTGGTCGATATACATTCAAATACATTACAGGAGGTAAACATGAAAGGTTACATCGGAAAAGTATTAATAGCAGACTTAACAAGCGGAAAATTTACAGTAGAAGAACACGATGATAATTTCTGGAGAGCGCATTTAGGCGGAAGCATGCTTGGCGTATATTATGCGTTGCGTGATATTCCTGCCGGCGCTGACCCCTTAGGTCCTGATAACGTCTTGACTCTGTCCGTATCAGTCATCACAGGAGCTCCGGTTCCCGGAATCTCGAGATTCTCTGTCAATGCTAAATCGCCTCTGACAGGCGCGATCGGAGACTCCCAATGCGGTGGATATTTTGCTCCGGAGTTAAAATATGCCGGATTTGAAGCGATCGTGGTAAAGGGAAAATCGGAAAAGCCGGTTTATCTTTTGATACATGATGATGAATATGAAATTCGCGACGCATCCGCGCTTTGGGGTTTGGGAACGCGTGAGTCCGAAGCCTCGATTAGAAGTGAGCTCGGTGATGAAAAAATCCGAGTTGCGGGAATTGGTAAAGGCGGAGAGAATTTGGTAAAGTACGCATGCGTGATAAATGAAGGTAAACACTCTGCCGGACGCACAGGAATGGGAGCTGTCATGGGCTCCAAAAACCTTAAAGCGATTGCCGTGCGTGGTACAAAGTACAAGGATATCGAATATCACGATCCCGATGCGATAAAAGCTGTTACAGCTAGCTATTCTGACTTTTTGAAAATAAACGCCGCTGCAGAAGGAATGTCAAGATTTGGCACCAACGGGGGGTTATTGGGAATGAATGAAGAAGGCTCTCTCCCCACTCGCAATTTCGCGGAAGGTCAATTCGACAAAGGCGATAATATTGGCGCTCCGGCGATGCATGCGCCGCCGTTTAACGCAAAACCCGGACGTTGCCATGTATGCCCGATGGCATGCAAGCGAGAAATAGGTTTTGATGACATTAACGGACTCAAAGTGAATATCGAGTATGGCGGCCCTGAATATGAAACCATAGGAATGTTAGGTTCAAATCTAATGGTTGGAGATTTTGCTGTCATATGCAAACTCCATGAATTATGCAACAAGAACTCTATTGACCCGGTATCTCTGGGGGGCTCTATAGCATTCGCGATGGAATGCCGCGAAAACGGTATTCTAACTGACGAACAATGTGAAGGTCTTGATATTCGTTTCGGCAATGCGGATGTGTTGATTCCACTTACGGAAAAAATAATCAATCGCGAAGGCTTCATAGGCAATCTTCTCGCCGAAGGTCCAAAGATAGCGGCAGAAGTACTTGGAAACGGCGCAGAAAAATACGCAATGCATGTAAAAGGTAGTCCGATCCCTGCCCACATGCCACAGATTAAGCGCGGAATCGGCGTTCATTATGCACTAAATCCTTTCGGCGCAGACCATATAAGTTCAGACCATGATCCCGCGTACTCTCCGGGAGCACCGGAATTGTTCCTAAATCGTTTTCGCGGTATCGGTCTTAACAATCCTCTGGATCCGGCAGATGTGGGTCCGGAAAAGATGCGCTTTAATTACGAAACTCAAAAGTTTTTCCGTGTAATCGACAGCTTATGCTGCTGTCTGTTTGTATACGGGTCAGTATTCGTCTATTATCTGCCGGAATTAGTTAAGGTGGTCAACGGAGTAACCGGTTGGGATGTAACGGGAGCCGAGCTTATGTACGCAGGCGAAAGATGCTATAACATGATGCGTATATTCAATCAACGCGAAGGATTCACTCGCAAAGACGACACTCTGCCCGAAAGAATGTTTGAGCCGTTCAAAGGCGGCCCGTCTAAAGGCGCTCATATTCCAAAGGATGAATTTGAGACAGCGCTCAACGATTATTATTCGATTGCCGGCTGGGATTTGGAAACAGGTAATCCCGGAGAAGGCAAAATAAAACAACTTGGCTTACAAGTGTGGGTATAAATCAACATCGCTAACACTATCGAAGTGGCTGTGGTAAAATGAAAATTACTACAGCCACTTTTCTCTATTCATCCAATTCCATAAACTTTGAGAATCTCTTTTGCCGCTTCTTCTTTCGAAATAACTTTATACTCTCCCCTATCTGAATTCGCAAAATCACTCACTGCTTCGACACATCGACGTGCGGCTTCGTCCGGCGAACGAGGGTTAAACAGTGAATCCTGTGGAAGCAGATCAGTGTGACCTTTAACCCGACTCGCTGCTACAGGCAATCCGCAAGCAATAGCTTCCGCAATGCCAATCGGCAATCCCTCAGAAAAAGAGGCTGATACCGCCAAATCACTGGCTCTTAGGTATGGAGCTGTATCCTTTAAATATCCAAGAAAAATCACATTATCTACTATTCCGAGCCGATTTGCCAAACGGCGAATTTTTTCAAGTCGCGCACCGTCTCCTGCAAGCAAAAGATAAGCTTTGGGCAAATCTTTCAAAATAATCGGCATAGCCCGGATTAAAGTTTCATGATTTTTCCTCTGCGAAAATTCGGCGGCGCAGAACATTATAACGCCCTTGGGTAAATTCAACTTTTTGCGCAGTTTTTCCTTTTCGCCTTGCACCGCCGGAAAATAGCGAGAAAGGTCAACTCCCATTCCTCGGATTGCAATAATTCTGCCATCATTTTTTACTAACTTCTTGGCGTAGTGGTTGTCCTCAGCGTTCATCGTCATAATTACATCCGTAACAGAAGCGCATAACCGTTCAAAAAAATATGTAAAACGCCCCGAAACTCGACTGTTCTTTCCGAACAGATATCCATGAGCGGTGTGAACGCAACATGGACGCTTTTTCGCATTTATCGTTTTAACTGCCATCCGCGTTACAAATCCCGCAAGAGCTGTATGTGTCGAAACAATATCAAAATTCTCCCTCGCCATCAAAGCGCGTAGCCGAAAAAACGCGCGGATATTTGCTATTGAAAAAAAGTTTTTTGAAAAAGGTATTTCAATCCGACTGTATTCATTCGGTAATAAATCCGCATCCCGGCAAGCAAGGTACATCTCGTATCCCGCTTCAGCGAGACCCGAAATTACAGGTGTATGAAAATCATTCAAATGCCGCATTGTTGACGCGGCGTACAACATTTTCATTGTTTGCCTTTTACTCCTTCTGAATATGAACGAGAAAGCATAATCCGCACAGTTTCAATTATAATCTTGATATCAAGCGCAGGTGAATAGTTTAGCATATAATAAATATCAAGCTTTATCCTCTCATCGGGCGGAGTATCGTACCGCCCGTAGACATGTGCCATCCCTGTTATCCCGGCCTTAACAGCCAGTCGTAATTTAAAATTAGGAACTGTTTCTGAATATTCTTCAGTGAAATGCGGACGTTCCGGACGGGGACCAACGACTGACATATCACCTTTAAGTACGTTATAAAACTGCGGCAGTTCATCCAATCTGGTTCGACGCAAAAAGGAGCCGAATTTTGTTATCCTTGAATCCTCATTTGAGGCAAGCACAGGCCCTGTGTCTCGTTCGGCATCCCAAATCATTGTGCGAAGTTTTATTATTTTGTAGATGCGCCCACCGCGTGTCAACCTTTCCTGTTTGAAAAAAGGATTACGCCTGTCTTGCAGGAAAATAATACCTGCAAACAACAATATTGGCAGCCCTAAAACAACAAGGGCAAGTGCAGACAAAACTATATCATAAAATCTTTTAACAAAATCCTGTCCCCTTGTCATGTAAATCGACTTAAAACGCAAAGCCATGAGATCTCCGAATTGAAAGGATCTGCTTCTATGTACTCCCAGCTCCCACATATCCGGAACCACACAGAGCTGCTTTCCTACAGCCAGGCACTTCGCACCAAGTTCGGCAAGCCGTTCTGTGTCAAGTTTATATGTGATAATGACAGGAGATTTTTCAAAATGTCTATATAAATTTTTCTCATCTGAAGCGGCAGCTATTTCAAATTCACGTGAATGGGCACTGACTTTTTCTGCGCAATACTCAGCATTTTCAATATTATCGGACACAACAACCGCGCGAAGTTTTGGAAACACGATGAAACGAAGTCTGTGAAAAGCGACTGCCCAGATACATAATAACATGAACTGAATTGCCGATGTTATCAAAAGCGCAGCAAACGAAATCCGATATGATATGTCGAAAAACAACAACGAAGGCATGGCTATATTCACTAAAATTACAGCCACAAAAATTCCGTAGACAACCTCGAAAAGCCTACGTCTTCCAACTTGATGCGCCCCTGTTACATGCATTGCAATAATGAAAAACGCTGATAAAATCGGAATAACCTGCCGAAAATTAACATCGGGCTCGTTCGCCAATACAGTATTATCTAATACAATGCCGATTGAAAGCGATACAAATACGCAAATCAATGACATTAATATGGAAACAGCGTAAAATATTCCGCTTGATGCGATTTTTCTCTCGCGCATACGAAAATATCCTTTCCACTTGAAAAATTGCTTTTACACTTGACAAAATAATAACACAGTTGATAATATTGTCAATAATCAGCACGATTCTAAACATGAAGGAAAATTTGATGTCAAACTATCTTGTAGAAGTAGATAATGTCTCTGTCCGCTTCAATTTGATGCGTGAAAGAGTCGAAAGCCTGAAAGAATACGTCGTTCGGGCTTTTAAAAACCAGCTCTACTACGAGGAATTTTGGGCGCTCTCCAACATCTCATTTGTGGTTGAGCGTGGTGAGATTATTGGCGTAGTCGGACCAAACGGAGCAGGTAAAACTACTCTTATGCGACTTATCGCGGGTGTTTTGCGGCCGACTATCGGGAACATTAGGGTTAGCGGAACCATCGCACCGCTGATAGCGCTCGGCGCAGGGTTTGACCCCGAGCTGACAGGTCATGAAAATATTTTTCTCAATGGTTCTATGCTCGGGTATTCAAATGAATTCATGCGCAGAAATCGTGACGAAATTCTTGATTTCGCGGAACTGCATGAATTTGCGGATGTTCCTTTGAAAAACTATAGTTCCGGAATGGCAGCACGACTTGGTTTCGCAATTGCAACGGCTGTGCAACCCGATCTCTTAATTGCTGATGAAGTGTTAGCTGTCGGCGATATGAAATTTAGGGAAAAATGTGAAAATCGCATCAAGAATATGATAGGAGACGGCATGTCCGCTATCATAGTCTCCCACTCAAACGATGAAATTCAAGAATTATGTTCAAAGGCGCTTCTCTTGAATAAAGGCAGGATGGTTCGTTTCGGCAATCTGCTCAAACCGCAAGATGAGGTCTGATTCCCATCACACTAATAATAGGAACCGTCGGATTGTAATTTTTCTCCCCATAGATTTTTGAAAATCGCGGCTTCACTTTCAAGTAATTTTTGTCTTTCAGCTATGTCATCTGACTTTTTATCATCCGGTTTATAATAGCAAGCTTGCGCATGCGGCGTCCAAACAATTAAATCACCTCTTTCCTGTATACGCATACATAAATCAACATCACTAAAAACTTCAGAAAACCTTGGGTCAAACCCGCCTGTTTTCTGCAGTGTTATTGTAGATACCATCATACAATCTGATGTGACAGCTCTTACATTTTGAGCAACAACTAGCCTGCCAAAATATCCGTAATCGCCGCGATGCGATCCTTGATGACTATGCCTCTCCACACCATCCGGTTTTAATAGTATACCGGCATCCCGTATTGTTTCATTAGGATAATATATCATTGCCCCCACAGCTCCGACATCACTTCGCTGTGAATACATCAGCATTTCCTCAAGCCAACACGGAGACGCAATTCTCACATTACTATCAAGAAAAACAACATGTTCTCCTATGGTATGCTGCAATGCTGCGTTGTTAATTTGGGAATAATTCAAGTCATCTTCATATGATATTAGCTTTATTTTTTGATTTTCTTTCAAGGAATCGTTTGCATAAAATGATTTCTTTCTTTGGCTGTTACTACTTCCCACAATTATTATCTCATAATTTTTGTAAGTAGTTTTATCCAGAATACTATTAAGACAAGCACCTATACTGTCCGTATCACCAGTGTCTTGAATAATGATGGAAACTAAAGGCTCTCCAATTAGTTTATATTTTATGCGATAAAATCCTAGAAAATCAGTATCCAGAACTTCTCCCTCGAGGTTTAACCTTTTAAGATGCTCACTTATAGCCAATTTGGCCGCGTCATACGCATACATCTTCGCGTAGGGGTCAAGCGCCGTCGAGTTTGGATTAGCGCGCCAGAAATACAATATTTTAGGTATATGAAAGATTTTTTCTGCTTTCTCGGTAAGTCTGAGTATTAAGTCGTAATCTTGACTTCCGTCAAACTCACTTCTGAACATACCGACATCATCTAAAAGCGCTCTTTGGAAAACAGTGAAATGAATAATATAATTCATGCTGCGCAACATATCAGGAGAATAATCAGCTTTATAAAACATGTCGTAAGCATTTTTAGGATGCTGGTGAATTTTGCATTGGTCTGAATAGATAAAGTCCGCATCATTGTCACATATTGCCATCATACATTCAAAAAGCGCGGCTTGATGAAGTAAATCATCGTGGTCAAGCAACGCCATATAATCCCCGGAAGACATCTTGATACATTCGTTTGTGTTTCCGGATATTCCGAGATTGGTTTCTAGCTTGCGGTATAATATTCGACTATCCTTTTTTTGATACTTCCTGCATATTTCACCCACATAAGCATGCTTAGAGTCGCTGCCATCAGCCAGACATAATTCCCAGTCAGAATATGTTTGGTTCTGCACCGACTCAATCATATCAGTTAAGAATTTCTTAGGAGTATTGTATAACGGTACCAAAATGCTGAACATTATTTTTTTATCAAACTCAAAATGTTCTTGCCGGGTTTTCTCATGAGCTTCAAGTTTATAAACAAAGCCTTTTTTCTCATTCGTCCTTTTTTTAACAACTTCAATTATCTTGCGAATGGTTTTTTTCAACCCGTGACGTTTTGTATATCTAAATGTTTGTTTTATATAATGCAGCATATTTCATTTCACATCTTTCTCAACGATAAGTTTTATCAACTACTTAAATTCCGTGCTTAACGAGTTGAACCCCAAGCATAAACAGAAAGTTCGGCAGCCGGGCGAATACGAGCTCAAATAACGAGACATGTTTGCCGAGATGTCTGTATTTCCACACATCACTCGGTCGTTTTGCGTTTAAAAACCACTCTTTTCTGGCATAAAACCAATGTAACCCCTCATCAATTAAATCGACATTTTCCTCAAAACTTTCTTTTCTTTCCCTAAATTGCTCGAATCTTGAAAGTCCGGTCATGATACGTTTATCAAAGTAACTTTGTTTATCAACAACCCCTGCCATCACAGCAGATTGATTACTTCCGTGAATACGATATTTCACCAAAGGACGCGGTATAAATGCGATTTCACCGCAAAGAGCGCACCAGAGCGTTAGCCAGTGGTCTGCAGTCATGTCCTTTGCAAACGGCATGGCCTTTTTGGCTGTCCCCAGACGTGTCATCATTGCTGTTCCGTTTGTAAAATTTCGAAACAGTAATCCCCCTGCCAGTCCTGCACCCTCCAAAAAACGCAATCTGCGTCGAAGATCACTCAAGCTGTCCGCGATATGCCTTCCTTGCGCGTCAATGACAGATAAATCGGAATACGCAAGAGTCACCCCCGGTCTTTCAAGCGCAGTAACAAGCTCGGCGGTTTTTTGAGGATGCCATATATCATCTTGATCGCAATATGAAATATATTCATAATCCTCGGCAATTCCGGTCAGCAATTCAAATGTTTTATTGCTACCCAAATTTTTTTCGTTTTTAAATAATTTGTATCTCGTTTTGATTAAATTGCGGCGAAATGCATCTTCTATCTCGTCTTGAGAGACCTCGTTTGAAGCATCATTAATCGCTACTACTTCAACTTCTGCATACTCCTGCTCTTCAATAGAGCAAAGTTGAGCATTTAGCCAATCCATATTCGGATTATATATAGCCATCACTATAACAACATTCTTTCCCATGCCGTCTCCGTCTATATCATGTTATTGTTTACATATTAGCTCCTATGTGTCATAATACCATTTGTACTCATATATTTCAAACTTTTACTTTTTTTGTATTTTTTAATAGTAATGAAGGGTGTTGTATACGGATGACCATCGCGGCAGTGCGATTCCGCAAGTATCTTCCTTTTTTGTTAGAATTGGTGAAAAAGGATTTTAAGTTAAAGTATAAACGTTCAATTTTGGGTGTATTTTGGTCTGTACTGCAGCCGTTGATGCTCATGGTCGTGATGTCAATTGTTTTTTCGGCCTTGTTCAGATTCGATATTGAGAATTTCGCGCTCTATCTCATTACAGGTCACCTAATTTTCGGTCTTTTCAGTGAATCGACAACTTCGTCTTTATCCTCCATTATCGAAAGCGAACATATTATCAAAAAAGTATCCGTTCCGCTATACATGCTGCCTCTCGCTAAAGTAATGTCCTCCCTAGTCAATGTCGCTCTTTCCATGATTGCCTTGATTATTGTTGCTTTAGTTACCGGCGCGCAGCCTTCGCTCACTATGTTTTTGCTTCCTATACCTCTTATATATACTTTTGTGTTCTCACTGGGCGTTGGTATATTATTATCAGCAACGATGGTGTTTTTTAGGGACATCGCTTATCTTTACGGAATCTTGGTGTCGATAATTATGTACTTGACACCGATTTTTTACCCCATCAGCATAATTCCCGACAGATATTTATTCTTAATCAACGCGAACCCCATAAAACATTTTGTACAAATGTTTAGAAATGTAGTAATGTTCAACACTGTACCCACTCTTTCTGAACATTTAATTTGTATATCTTTCTGTGTGATTTCCATTTTAGTCGGAGTTGCCGTTTTTCGCACGAAGCAACGCAACTTCACGTTAAACATTTAGTATTCCGGATAATTCGGCAAGCGAAACACTAGTGTTTTGGCATTAAAACTTCGACGCTCTTGAGGGTTGTTATGTGCAAGGTTACGATTTCCACAGTCACCTATAATAGAGAACATTTGCTTCCGAGAGCGATAGAAAGCGTGTTGGGGCAAACTTTTCGTGATTTTGAATATTTGATTATAAACAATGGCTCAACAGACGGCACAGCGAAGATTTTGGAAAAATACAGTAGTCAGGACAAAAGAATTAAAATTATCTCTTTCGAGGAAAACAAGGTAGATTCTTCTTCCGTTTATGAACGTTGGAGTATATTTACAAAAAACGAAGAAATACCATACATTACGCATGTTGACGATGATGATTATATTAAACCTGGAATGGTTGAAACACTATATCGGCTTATCACGGAGCATGACGCTGACATGGCTTCCGTGGGTTCAGTGTTTTTTTATCCCGATGGAACCGAAAAAAATAAATTTGTTTTCGATGGCAAATATATCTATTCAAGAGTTGAAGCAATGACAGAGTTTCTCAAAAGGGAGAAATTCAACGCAGCAAAAGGCGGTAAATTATTCCGCAAAACAGTCTATCAAAACCTCACCTTGCCGGAAGTCGACGTCGCACGCGATATTTATTCATCATACAGAATTATGAACAATGTAAATAAAATGGTTGTTACGGGCGAGCCAATGTATTATTTTTACCGCCATGATAAAAACATGAGCGGTCTTGATTCTCCGGAGCAAATAACCCCCGTACGAATGCGTCAACATCTGGAAGCAAACGCAATACGCACAGAGTGGCTATCTGAGCGAATGCCCGAAATAAAGCATTTCGTCTTATACTGCGAACTCTCTTTTATAATATCCCTATTTGAACGTATTCACAGGCTTAAAGTGGCGGATTGTTTCGATATTGCCAATGAAATGAAAATCACGTTGCGTAGGCATCAGCCTTTTCTGTCTCAGCAAGAATATCTCACCGTGCGTGAAAAAGAGATTCTAAATTCTATTTTACAAAAGAATGGATAGTACCTCATGAAGAAGATTTTCACAGTTGCTCAAGTAAAAAATGAAAGCGACATTATTGAGTCTTTTTGCCGCTATAACGTGACTTATAGCGATGGTATGCTCATATTAGATAATGGCAGTGTTGATAACACTGTAGAAATTATCTTGAAATTGATTGATGAGGGACTCCCCTTAACATTGGTTAAAAAAGACCCCGAAAAATTTATGGGCATGACTTGTAAAACGTATTTGGCTTATAAAGCATTTGATGAATTCGGCGCGGATTTAGTATTGCCTCTGGACGCGGACGAATTTCTTTGTCATGTTGATGACATAAACCCTCGCGAAGTACTTGAATCGCTTCATGAAAATATAGAATATCATATTCCCTGGCGCACTTATGTATACAAAAAGGAACCTGACATTACAGTCGGTTTTATGCCAAACAATTTTACACATTATCGCAATCCGATTTTGGAAGATTTGCAAGCACATGCGGGAAAAGCACCTATTAGTAAATTTCTGGCAAAAAATCTGCACGCACAATTCACGTTAGGCTCACATTGGTTGGAGTACCCCAACGAACTCAATGATACTGTCACTACCGAGACTGTAAAAGAGCTCGCAATCTCGCACTTTCCGATAAGGAGTCATGCGCAAGTTCTGCTTAAAACCATTACCAACTCTATCAGTAAGATGAAAATCACAGACAATTCCTTGCCTTTTGAGGAGACTCTAAAAAATCATCAACTGGGCATCTTGTTCAAGTTGTTCAAGGATAAAGGATACATCAAGAATGAAGAAATGGTATCTAACTCTATTGAATATAGTCTCTTTAACAAGGGAGAGCGAACCACTATTGCGAAACAAATGCTAAAATATGAGGATACAATAACAATTCTCCAACCTATGAGTGTTCACTTCTGCGCCGACAAACTTACTTTGCGTCACACCGATTATGCGCCCCCCCCTGAACTGCTGATACGTGCAATATTATCAGAAATAAACAGCACTGTAATGTATTTGTCATCCAAGAATTATAAGAATGAACAAGCGTTGCTTGAATCGGCTCATCAATGCGATGTCATAACTCAAGAAAACATTGCGTTGACACAACAGCTTAACATTCTTACTCAACATGCCGACACCCTCACTCAACATGCCGAAGATTTGTCACAACAAGTCAACATCCTTACTCAGCACACTGATGACCTGTCACAACAAATCAACATCCTTACCAAACACACCGACGACCTGTCACACCAAACCAACATCCTTGCCGAACATGCTAATGAACTGGAAGCTCAAATTTCCTGCATATATAATTCAAGAACTTGGAAAACAGGAAACTTTTTCAAAAAGTTTTACAGATTTTTCGTGCCGTACAAAGGTTAAAGTTATTGTAGATGCTGATAAAAGGAGGCTAACCGTTGAAAGTTGTAATTCTTGCCGGTGGCATGGGCACGCGAATAAGCGAGGAAAGCCATTTGCGTCCAAAACCGATGATTGAAATCGGCGGGCATCCCATTTTATGGCATGTGATGAAAATATATTCAGCACAAGGATTTAATGATTTCATTATATGCTGCGGATATCGCGGATATATGATAAAAGAATATTTCGCGAATTATTATCTCCACCGCTCTGATATCACTTTCGATTTTTCAGCCGAAAATAAGATGATAGTTCACAATAATGTCGCCGAACCTTGGAAAGTGACAGTTGTAGATACGGGACTACACACACAGACAGGCGGTCGCATCAAACGCGTTCGCAAATATCTCGATGAATCAACTTTTATGATGACATACGGCGACGGTGTGAGCGATGTTGACCTCAACTCCCTTGCGGCACAGCACAAAAACTCCAATATGATTGCTACACTCACAGCGATTCAGCCCACTGCACGTTTCGGTATACTCGACATGGACGATGAAAAAAACTGCGTTGTCGGTTTTCGTGAAAAGGCTAAAGAAGATATGAACTGGGTAAACGCGGGATTTATGGTGCTAGAGCCGGAAGTTTTTGACTACATTGACGACGACTTAACATATTTTGAACGCGAACCGCTCACGCGTTTGAGCGCGGCGGGCAAACTCGGTGTTTATAAACATGATGGTTTCTGGCAATGTATGGATACGCAGCGCGACCGCAACCATTTGGAAAGCAAGTGGAAAAATGATTGCGCGCCTTGGAAAATTTGGGAGGTTTAATCTTGCGGCAAATGAACATCCTAGTATTAGGGCTAGGCTATGTCGGGCTGACAACGGCATTGGGATTAGCTGAAAAGGGTCATAAAATTAGCGGATTCGATAAAAGCGAAAAAATTACTGCCGAACTGGCTGTAGGGCATGTTTCTATCTCCGAACCGGGCTTATCCGATGCCTTAGCTCGGCATCTGAATATCGGATTTACTGTACTCTCGACTCCGCCAACCGACTTGAGCGATTTTGATGCCGTATTTATCTGTGTCGGCACTCCATGCGAAAACTCCGGCAATACTGATTTGCGGCTGATTTTCTCTGCAATAGACATGCTTGCACCGGAGTTGAAGTCATTTGGCGGAGTAGTCATCATCAAATCCACCGTGCCGCCCAACACTACAAAAACCAAAATATTACCGTATCTTCGCGCCGTAGGGATCAACGCCCCTGTGGCGAACAACCCCGAATTTCTTCGAGAAACACACTGTTGGGAAGATTTCATGAATCCCGACAGAATTATATGCGGCGCGGAAGATGCCGCAGCACAGGAAAAATTAAAGTCTATCTACAAAGGTTATAATGCGCCCGTCATTTTCACATCGCTAAATACTGCCGAATTTATAAAATACCTTTCAAACAACATGCTCGCGAGCATGATCAGTTTTTCCAACGAAATGTCTATGATTGCAGACGCAATTGGCGATATTTCAATCAAACAAGCATTTGAAGCTTTGCATTTAGACAAACGTTGGGCAGACGCTTCCATGAAAAACTATGTCTACCCCGGTTGCGGATTTGGTGGCGATTGTCTGCCAAAGGATTTGCAGGCGATGATATCTCATGCAAAGAGCCATGGTGTTTATCCGGCTGTGCTAGAAAGCGTTCAAAATGTAAACAATTCAATGGCATCCTATTTTGCGGAGCAAGTAAAAGTAGATACCTCGGAGAGTATCGGAATTTTGGGTTTGTCTTTTAAACCAAGCTCATCAGACGTGCGCTTCTCCCCAGCCGCTGCTATAATTTCCGCTCTTTTATATAAAGGCTATAGTTCAATATACGCTTATGACCCTATAGCAAATCTTGAATTTTCCGATAAATATAATTTTAAAATCAATTACTGCGATAATATTGATGAGGTTTGCAAGAAGGCAAAAACTGTAATAATAGCCACAGCCTGGCAGCAGTTTGAAGGAATCGATAAGCTATATCCCGATGTCAATTTCATTGATGGGAGATATTTTCTCTAAAGAGCACCCGGGAGGTGATATATTGCGCCAACCAAAAATATCCATACTGACTCCCATATATAACGCCGAGTCGTTTTTGAAACAGTGTGCGGAAAGCGTAATTAACCAACCCTTTAGAGAAATAGAATGGGTTTGTGTAAATGATGGCTCAACCGACAACTCTCTGCATATACTTGAGCAGTACGCACAAAAAGACTCTCGCATCCGTGTTATCAATCAAACAAATCAAGGACCGGCAGTAGCGCTAAACCGCGCAATGGAAAACGCGACTGGTGAGTTCATACATTTTCTTGATGCAGATGATTATTTAACGGATAATGCTTACGAAAAGCCATATGTTATTGCAAGTAAAAACAATCTGGATATTTTAAAAGTGAAAGCATATCCAATCAATGCGTTTACCGGGCAGTTGATAGGCGGGACGATAGCCGATAGATATGCGCTAAGCAAAATGAGTCCGGAAAATTATAAAAAACCGTTTTCTTTTGTCGAATTTCCGGAAAAGCTAACCTCATACCCTGTCTTTGCGCCTTGGAGCGGAATTTACAGGCGTTCATTTTTGATGGATAATAATATCCGCTTCAACTCATTGAGAGCGTTTGCAGATCACTCTTTCTACTTTACCGCCATCGCTCATTCACGTCGCATAATGATAGCTGATGCGTATGTGCTTTATTCAAGAAGACATAATCCGAACTCATTGGTTGGTGATTATGTTAAACGCTTCAGTGAACACTTTGAATCGTTTAATATCATACGCGAAGATTGCTCCTTTTTACCAAAGAAAGCGTATTCATCTGTTTTAAGCAGTGAAATTGAAAGTATTTTTTCGTGGTATCACAAAGTTTTAAATCAAAATGACGATTCGATGGAAGCAACACAATTAATGAATGATTTTGCTCGCTCATTTGATATTTCAGTAATTAATAATAAATGCAAAAACAGTCTTTGGTATTTAGAATATCTGATTATTAAACAAGAACTGTCAGGAGAATCTATTACGTCATCTCAAGCTAAAGAACATCTCTCAACAGAAATAAGAAAAAGACTGCCATCCATGAAAAATATTCGACCAAAAAGCAAAGTTGTTTTATACGGGGCAGGAACTCTCGGAGGGCGAATATATAGACTATTTCAAACATCGCGCTTTTGTGACATCGTTTTGTTGGTTGATCGGAAATGGAAAGACTTTCAATCAAAAAAACTGCCGGTGTACAGTCCGGATGATATGTTAGCTATCGAATATGACTATGTTTTGATTTGCGTAGAAAATAAATCATATGTAAATGATATTCGTAATTGGTTAGTTCAAAAAACTGTGCCCGAAACAAAGATTTCACCATTTTGTATCTAAAAGAACTGAAGGGAGTGTTCAATTATATGCACAAAAATTTAGTTGCGATTGCTTTGATAGCAGTGTTTTTTCTGTCCTCATTTTCAGGTTTAGTTTATGCGGGCGACACATCAACCCCGGAAATTATCAGAACAATCAGCTTAGGAGACAGTCACGGTGCGGTTGTTTCGGGATGCGGATATGTATATACATGGGGCTTTGGCGGCGACGGTCGGCTTGGATTTGGGGATTCGGCAGACAGGATTATACCGACAAGAGTCCCCGGATTAAGTAATATTAAGTCAATAAGTATGGGTACAAGCCATTCAGCGGCAATAACAAATGACGGTTATCTTTACATGTGGGGCAATAATTGTCATGCTCAACTCGGTCGTGGATATTCCGGCGAGTTTGCAGACAGGCTGTTACCTGAGCGAGTACATCGTCTGTCAAATGTTACAGCCGTCAGTTTAGGGCGTTTTCACAGTGCTGCAATAACCGAAAACGGGAACCTGTACATTTGGGGTTGCAATTCTAACGGACAGCTCGGACTTGGAGATAAAGAAGTACCGGAATATACAGTTATTGTAGGAGCAGCCTCGCCGCAAAGAGTGACAAGTTTGTCCGATGTTATAGCAGTCAGTTTAGGCGACACACACAGCGCAGCAATTACAGCTAATTCCAATGTGTACTCATGGGGAGATAATCAATTTGGGCAGCTCGGATTGGGCGATAAAGCAAGCAGAAGAATACCAACGCCCGTGCTGAATCTGACAAACATAGTTGCAATCAGCCTGGACGGAGAGCGAAGCGCGGCGATTTCAGGCGAAGGTGAACTCCACATTTGGGGAAGAAAGCATTATCTTGCCACGTCATCGCGTGATGACGGAATGCTTGTAAGCCCGAAGAGAGTGCAGGGTTTACCGCATGTCTCTGCTGTCGGGCTTGGGGAAAGTTTCACAATAGCGATTGCCGACGGAGGCAGACCTCATGTTTGGGGTTATACTAACTATGGTGTGTTGGGGCTTCGTGATGTTGAAGATGATATGTATATAAGTGTTCCAATCGCAACGCGCGGATTTTCCGGGGCCGTAGATATTAGTGTCGGCTTGGATAAAGCTGCATTTTTATACATAAATGGAGTAGTATATATTTGGGGAAATAATAGAAACAGCCAGCTCGGCTTGGCAGATACCGAGCACAGAAGAACCCCCACGCGTTTAATCTCAAATATCACTGTACCCGGAGGTGCCTGTGTCTGCGTACCATCTGTTTGGGCAGGGCCGGTAATTGCCTCAGCAAGGTCTGCCGGACTTTTGGCACAGGGCGAGTTGAGAAATTATCGTTGCGAAGTCGGTAGAGTTGAAGTGGCGCAGTTGTTCATAAATTTAATTGAACTCGCTACGGGACAAAGCATTACCGATTTCATGTACGAAAAAGGCGTCTCGATAAACGAAAACGCCTTTATAGACACAGCCGACAGTTCCGTTTTGGCAGCTCATGCCCTTGGTATACTTCGCGGGCAAGGTGATGGCAGATTCAACCCAAACGGAATTTTATTGCGCGGTGAAATTGCTGCGATATTGAACCGCACTGCAAATGTGTTTGGTGTCAACACAGACGGATACTCACACTCTTTTGTTGATATGGACGGACATTGGGCTGATGACGAACTCGGCTGGGCAGTTCACGCAGAGATTATTTTCGGCATGGGAGAAAATCGCTTTGTGCCAAATCGAAACCTCACTGCGGAAGAAGCAATAGTCATAGTCTACCGCGCCTATACAGTTTTTAGGTCGCTGGGGCAGCAACTCCCATAATCGTTTGAACCATGCATAAATATATAATTTTTCCCATATTCCTTGCGAATCTCGGTAACAGGCTCAAAATCGCCTTTGATTATGCGAAAGCATGTGTATCCCAAATCTGCAAAGAACGAAATTATTTCATCATGCGGGTAGCCGAATGCTTCGGAGTAAAGAATTTCAGAAAGCACGACAGGCTTATATTTTTCTAAAGTTTTTCTCCCGCCCTTGTATACAAATAATTCAGCGCCCTCTACATCACATTTTATAAAATCGACCTGCTGAATATTTGATTTTTCCACATATGAGTCCAAAGTCGTGAATTTGCAGATTTCTTTCTCATATTCTCTCACCCCAAGAATCTTCCTTAACGACGCATGACCGCTTATTTCTTCGGGTGCGAATAATTCCATGACTTGTTCTTCACTATACAGACCAAAGTTGTTGGTTATTATGTTTTCTAATTTGTTGAGCGCAATATTTTCCACAAGAGCATTATAAGTTGCTTGCGATGGCTCAAAAGCATGAACCGTCATTTCGGGAAACCATGTCTTGCAGCATATGGAGTAGTAGCCTACATTTGCCCCCACATCAAAAATGCAGGCTTTTTCAGGCAGACGCGACAATATGCGGAAAACGGCACCAAGTTCATCTTGCTCATAATTGTCACTTCCTAAAATGGCATATGTTGAGTTATTGCCGTTTAGCTTGATGAATTTATCATTTAATATCCTCACGGTAAACTCTGTGCGATTGGCGAGAATTTCAATTTTCTCTACATTCCCATTTTGAATTATGTTTTGCATTAGGGAAACGGCGGGTTGCAGATCGTCACACAAAGGCGCAGGTTTTATGCGATTCGGATATATTCCGTCAGCAATCAGCTCCCCGCATACTTTTGCAAATGATAAGCGTGATACAGTTACAAAGATCTCAGAATTAGGATAACGCAAGATGGCCTCTCTCAATGGAAGTATTTCAAACTTGCCATGGTGAGTTTCTATCACTTTGTAGTGTTTGCTTATGTCGCTGTCCGCAAAACATGTCGGAACAAAACCCATAGAAATAAGACGGTTGACATGCTTTTTAGCAAAAGCCCCGGCACCGTAAAAAATTTTTCCTGTGTTTTTGTTCTCCGCCACGCTCATGTACACTCCCCTTCATTTTCTAAAACCCTAATGCGTTCATCAATGATTGGCTTGGAATTATCGGATTTGGCAAAGTTGCATTCAATTCGTCAAGATTGTTCTTCAATCGTTCAATTGAATCAAAAATATAAAAACGAACTCCGTGTTCATCATAAACTTCAGTATCTCTCAAGGCTCTGAGATATTGCGCAAAAACTTCATTCCACGCGTTTGTGTCGATTCGCCTCAGTTCAATATATCTTTCAAAGAACCAGACAGCTCTCTCGGCATTTCCGGTTCTCAAATGATAACGGGCAACCACAAAGCAATCATGCGGGCTCAGTATGTTTCGTTCCAAATCGCTGACAAATCGCTCAGACAAAAGTCTTGCGCCCGAATCCGGGTTGTTTATGTAATGCATCAATGTTGACGACATATAGCTTGCCGCATTTAGCGGGTCTGTGATAACTGCCACCCTGTACGCTCTTAAGGCAGCTTGCGTGCCTCGTGACTCCGCCTGCCTAACATATTGCTGTGTGACCAGTCGCCCTCCGAGAACAGCTATCAATAAGGCGGCACACAGACAAATAACTGCCTTAGGCACGCGGGTTGGTTTGTTGCGCTCAACCTTATCCACATCACAAACACCGGATACAATTCCAAGAATCAAGAAAAACATTGCAATATTCAACGTATTATGCATTGACGCTTCTACTAAACTGTGAATCAGCATCATCGAAACAGCAGCGGCGGCGCAGGGTACAAATCCTGCCGGTGCTGCTTCCCTTTTGCGCCATAATGTCAAGAACACAGATACACAGCAGGACAGCATTATCAAAAGCCCTATTATTCCGTTTTCCACCATAACTTGTAAAAAATGGTTATGTACATGCCTACTGACGTAAAATGAAGATGCCACACTATGCTGCAAAGTCCCAACAGAGCCGCCCCCCAAGCCAAATACCGGCCTAATTGTAAAAAGACTCAAGCCGTCACGCCAAAACTCAACTCTCTGCAAGGTATTAATATCTGTCATAATGCCGCGGAATCTGGAAATGAATGTTTCTGGCAACAGAGGAATAGCCTCACTGAATCTCACAGCAGCTACAACATATAATGCCACAAGTAAAATTATTCCACTGCAAATCGCGAGTATTTTGCGCGGCTTAACTTCGCGTACTGCCAACTTATCTGAGGTTGTTGAGACACGTGTCCAAAAGAAACTGGGCAAGTAAAGCGATATCAGAAGCGCGGGTAGAACTGTCAGAGCCTCTCCATTCATCAATACGGCAATCACCAAGTACGCCGTAAAACACCACGCCGTTATAATCAAGCATTTAAGCATGGTTTGTATTCGCTCACCCTTTATACCATAAATAAATAAAATGAAGACAGCCGCGCCAAAAGCCAAAAGCCCACCCCGCGAACCTGCGAGGAAAAATCCCAATCCGTTTGCGGAGACGGCGGCAATATCCAATGTTTTTACTTCGTTTGCAGGTTTTCCGACGATAAACCAAAGAGAAACGAAAAAGCACATTGCGGCGAAAGTAGCGTAGAGGTTCGGAAGCCCCATAAGAGACTGCATTCTGACCCCCTCGACCCATAACCCAAAAGACGGAATGTCTCCCGCTATACGAAAAACTCCCGATAACGGACCGGTATATAATGCTCTTAATATCCCGGTAGATGCCATTTCAATGCTTAATACAGCAATGACCGCACCGACATATCCAACAACGCGAGCAAGCGCCTCCGCTTTATCTTTAGAGTCTTTAGAATATACTTTGCCTATGACAAACAGAAAAAACGCCCCGCCATATCCGATAATTGAGAAAAAAGCACCTGCCGGATCAATTGCCCAAATCGCGCTTATCCATACCAAAAAGCACCAAAGAAATACTGTTACGGACATCGGGCTCGTAAATTCTGATATGCGGCTGTATTCCCCGCGAAACAGAATAATAAAGGCAGTTGCAGTAAGAATCATTGAAATTATAATAAAGGCTTCAATAACGGGAGTAAAGTTAAATAAGCCGTGTACAATCAGTATCGCGGCTATAAATATTGGCAAAATATAAACCTTCTTAGGCTCCAAGACAACCGCTTCTTGAGGAGCGGCGCGATGAGATTCCATTCCTGCACTTTCCTCCAAGTTACCAATTTTCTATGATGCAAATTTCCTCCAAGTTACCAATTTTCTATGATGCAAATTTCCTATGTTGCAAATTATCGTGGAAAAGTGTATATTGTAAAAGCAGATTCAAAAGGAGTGAGATTTATGTCTTTTGTAAAAAATGAAGAAGCTGAAGAACTCTATCCTGAGCTTGTCGATTATCTCGCCATGTTCGACCCTAAAGATTCGGTAACATATCCTCCCGCAACCGCGCCGCAAGTCGAATGTGATTCAAAAGAAGTTCGCAAGGCATCGCAATGGCGAAAAACACTTATACAAGCAGGGATAATTCTACTGGCAGCGGCCTTGATAGTTTCCATATTCATTTTCGTCGGCATAACCGCACTCCCGGAGTTAGCATAACAAATTTTTAATCTCAGTACAAGGCAAATTTGAACATATCAAACATCCCCGACAGTTATAATGCTGCCGGGGATGAAGATTTTTAAGACTATCTATGAATAGACATCATTCGGCGGAGGCGTTACAATGGTTGGCGGAGCTGCTAGAGGACGCTCCTCTGCTCCCCCTGTGATTGTAACACCTTCGGGAAGCGTGGCTGTTTCGATTGTTCCGTTATCTACAATTTCAACAGTCACATTCTCTACAGTTAGCGCGCCTATGTTTCCGTGGTTAACAAGTTCTACTGCAAACGCTGTAGCGGTAATCACAACATCCGCAACTCTGCCTGTATCGGCAACAAGAACTGAAGCTGCCGGAGCTGAAACTACAACCATATCCGCCGTGCCTGCGAGTTCAATGCTAGTGCCTGCTGCTTTGTACGCAACAACTACTGTGCCAACACTACCATCAATAACAACTGTTCCAAGGCCGCCATTGACAACAACTTCCGCCACATTAGCGCCGCCTTCGACACTAATGCGGACACCACTAACTCCTACTCTGTCAACATGTATGCGGTGTACAACCGAATTGCCCATGATGACGATGGAGTTTGTTCCTCCGCCTCTCACTATGAGTTCCCCGTTTAATACCACATTGTTTAATGTGACAGTTCCGTTACCTACAGAAGGCGCTATAATAAGGTTGCCTTCAATGGTCTTATCCGAAAGGACTGTGCCGGGTTCGGTAACGATCATGTTCCCATGCAGCTCATAGGCATTATGGATGATCTGGAACACTTGCGCGCGTGTCAGCAGGCTTGCCGGTGCGAAAGATCCATCCGGATTTCCTGTTATGAAGTTGAAGTTTTGTAGCGAAGCGAGATATGGTCTCAACTCGCCCGGAATAGCCGCGGTATCCGTAAATTCCGGAACTGCACCTGCGGGTAATCCAAACGCGCGTGCCATCATAACAGCCGCTTCATCGCGTCGTAATGTCCCGGTGGAATCAAATGTGCTATCCGGTCTGCCTATTACGACTCCGGCCGCTTGAAGCGCCCCAATTGCTCTGGCATATTCCGCGTCTTGCGCTACATCGGGAAATGTCGGCGGTCTCTCAGAGAAGCCAAGTACACTGTTTAAGACGAAGGCAAACTCTCCGCGAGTTACAAGCCTATTCGGGAACGCCAAATCGCCGTCTGCCAATATATCTCCCCATCTGCTCACAGCGGGAGCATACCATTGAGCATCGTCAACATCTCTGAAATCAGTTCCGCCCACAATGAATTGAGCAGTCACTAGAAGTGTTATCAGCGCTAGCGCGATAATTTTCTTTTTTCTCATCTTTTTTCCCTTCCAGTTTAATAAATTTGACTCTTTATTTCGATATAATCGCAAGCACTAACTACTACATCCACTCTCGCAGCGTAGTCCAGTGTTCCAAGAGAATCACTTCTTGTGTGCGAACCGCCAGGCTTGCCATTTGACTGCGAGTTACTATGTCAAACGGTAACATACGTCCACCGCCTACACCATGGAAGATTCCGTTCTTAACGACAACAGCCATTGCGAATCTTTCGGCATCGTTCAACTCGTAAAGATCAATGAAGTCTGCAAGCAATTCGTCAATTTCTTCTTGAGTCAATTCAATTACCAAGCCCATATCGTCAAGAATATTTGTGATGAGTCGTGCCGCTTCAACACGGGTCATAAGCAGCGCACCATTGAAGTTTCCACCGACAAATCCGTTAGTCACTGCCGTAGCGACAGAAGTCCGGTATGTCGTCGGAACACCAATCGCTCTGAGGACCATTGTTACGGCTTCGCGCCCGGTAACACCTGCAAGCGGGTCAAATATTCCGCCGCCGCGTCCCTCAACTATCTTCAATGATGCAGCTTCGTTTATTTCTGCAATAACATGAGGTGCGAGACCACCTATGTCAATGAATGCAGCTTGAACATTAAGTGCTACCAGAACAGCATCTTCCCTTAAAAGAACCACTACATTTCCGTCATCATCAATGCGTGTCGGAACAGCTGTCAACGTGCCGTCCGGGTTTAAGATAGCCATTGTTGTGATTTCTGAGGTATCCACGCCTTCCGGCATTGTAACTGTCGCAACTGTGTATGGAAGCTCAACCTCTACGAGTATCGGAGGAGAAACAGACACCACAGCAGCTCCGCTTACAGCCGCGGCAGCATCAGCAACCACAGAAACGGCTTCATTCGCAGTTTGCACTACTCCGGGCTCAACAGCTACATATTCCACTTCTTCTGTCGGAAGTCCAATTGTATCATCACCTGATTCCTCTGCAGGTTCCTGTGGTGGTGTCACTGCACCGCCTACACCGACACCGGGTTGTCCCACACCCGGTTGTTGCGGTGTGAAAGTCGGAAAAACTACGCCGATTGCTACGTTATTAGACACGGGGTGGAGTGTTACCCCACTTAGCAATGAGTTTGCGAAAGGAAGGTTTGCTTCTAACGGAGCCGCCGGACCGGTCGAACCCCCGGCAGGAGGTAATGCGTTGAGTGGCGCTTGATTATCAGGGGCTATCGCTTGCACGCGCAGATAATATCTTACTCCCGGTCTTAAGTTCAGCCTGTTTACATCGAAGCTAATTCTTCCACTAGCATCAGGAGCTGCCGATACATCGGCATAGGCGCATGCTAACATTGTCATCAAACGAGTGTTATTTGTTATGTTGAATATTTCTATGCCGACAGTTGACGAAACTGCGCGCCCCGTCAGCTCGGTGACACCCGTTGCGTTGGCAGTGGGGTTAAAGCCGCCTGCCCAAACTTCAGTCCTGCCGCCTGCAGGTTGATTTACGGGGAATTGTCTGCCGACTTCAAAGGCGTATACTCTGTAAGTTACATTGTCAAGCACATACGGGGTAATTGCGCCGCTGTGAAGAGTTCTTGGAATAGCATTCCATGAGAATATACCGCCAGGTGTAACTGCTTCATCAAAGCTGAATGCCGCTCTCGTATTATCCGGAAGTTCCCATCCCCCGAGCAAACGTTCCATGCCGGTGCCCGGCCCTGTCATATTTTCATTGCCCTGTTGATTCCATCCAATCATAGAGCCGAAACCGTTGGATGCTCCGCCGTCAAATGTGTTTGTGAAGCCTAATTGGATTGTTAAACGTGTCGCAACGCGACATCTTCTTCCACCGGCGTTTCAGCCATGGAATATTAACGTCTCCGGTCCAATGTATGCAGGGTGATTTTGGATTTCAATAATCATTCTGTCCACCCAGTTCCTATTGGCTAATCCATCAAGGTTTCTATCTGTAACCCCATCAAAAGGCAACATGCTGAAATAATCCGGATTCGGTGTTGGAGAATTTGAAAACGGTACATAAAGCCTATTCGCGACTCCGGCTCCATTCATACCCACATTACCGGATTGGAAAAAGATGAAGTACGGATATTGTGCGCCTCTTGCTCTTGCTTCTTCTATCAATCTCGCAGACTGTGAAGGAGCAGTTGATCTGGCGCCCGGATATGCGGCTACAGCGGCACTCATATCCGAATCAAAGTCACGGTTTGTCCCGGGTGCTATCGCCACAACCCGGAAGTGGAATTCCTCGAACGGAAGCGGGATATCGAAGTCTTGTCTCGTTGAAGCAAACATGGCTCCCCAAGAAAGATATCCGGTTGTTGGACATACAGGAATATGATTAACTCCACCCGGAACTTCCAATGGTGTTCCTACTTGGAATTGTGTCCTTGACTGCACTACAGAGTCATGTCCTATTACAAAATGCGGCAAGTTAGGTCTCCCGGATGTCGCCGCATCCGGCCAGTTATCGTGCACTCCGTTGCGTCCGTTAGGACCGATTTGTTGGTAACGGAAAGCATTCGCAGGATTGGTTTCCGTTGCGTATACGAAAGCGTATACGATATATCCCACCGCATCTTGTACGGGATCCCACACGAGAGCGCGGCTACCGTTATTTACAAAGGGTCCAATACCGCTATTTTGTCCACCAGTAAAAAATCCGGCATTTACATTCTCAAACCTAAGGTTTTGCGGAGCTGGAAGCGGTACCGGAACTGTAGTAATCGTTACAGGCACCATTGCTCCCGTAGCATTAAGTAATGAAGGAACTCCCCAATATGTAGCAGGATTCATTCCCCGAACAGGAGCCATTACATTCGGCACAGCTTGAACCCGAATATAATATGAACCAGGTGGCAAAAGTAATCTTGTCAAGTCAAATACCCTTACCATTGCCCATTCCTGATTAGGCCCGTTTACAGTCTGAGGCAGTACAGGCAATGTCATAACCGCAAGAGCATTTGCAGGATTGAGATCGTCTGCGGTGGCAAATGCGTAGATTCTGAAACTTGCGCGCGGAACGTTCATGAATCGTATTGTTTCTTCTGTCTGGTTGAAGTAAATGCCAGCTCCCGTAATATCAGCGGCCAAAGTTTCGTGAACTTGACCATCTGCAGTAGCTAAGATACCGTTTGGACCGGGCATGCGAATTCTGAAATTTGCGTGGTCATACATTAAACCATATGCCCACTGATTTACGCCTTCCATGTTAAAGACTTTTGTGAATCCGAAGTTTGCAAGTTGTTGTGACGCACTAACTGTGCGTCCGCCGCCGCGTCAGTACAGGAATATCGGAACATCAAGCGGCGCGCCATTAAGAGGAGCACCAACATTTGTCACATAGTTTGCCATACTAAATCCTTGCGAATGATTCGTAAATCGAATCAATCCTTCATTGGCAGATTCCAGACCTGGATTTGGCAATGTGCGAATATCCAGTACATGGAAGTCAGTTCCCGGAACTCCACCACCGGCAACAAGAGCCTCAATTTTAGCTCTGCCTTCACTGGGTCCAACAGCTATCGAGAAAAGATTCGGGGTAAATCCTTGAAGAGTATTGGGATCCATTGCCGCCATCGGAGATTCACCAAGTACACCGGTTGAATCAACAGCACTTACTCTAAACCAATACATGCCCGGGCGGAGATTTGATTGGTTGCCCACTCCGAATACACCAGGTGTTTGTGAAACCCCTATATCTGCAGGTATGTATCCTGCAGGAAGCGTCCGTATAGAATCATTTGTCCCTACATTTTCAAACTGTAGAAGTCTGACATCAAACACCAATTGATTTGCGCCGGGTGTTGGAGCGCCGGTATGATCCGCAGGTGTTGTGTTTGCAATTTGGTTCCTGGAAACTGCAACAGCGAGACTGGGATCTCCACTCTGTGCGTCTGCTAAACTTGCAAACGCATAGATATTATACCCGGTCGCGCCCGCAACACCAGTTACGGTAAATGTGCGCCAAGTTGAAGCCGTTGCAACAACAGGAGTAGGCAAGGGAATACGGGCAAGTGTGTATTCCAAGGTTGCCGGGCTGAGTAAGGAGTTAAATCTGGGTAAAGGTGCAACTCCTCCCACAGTGTTGTTGCTAATCGACTGCACACGGATTATATAGTTTCCATCCGGCAATGCAGGAGCAAAGCCTGTTCGCAAATTAAATGTTGTCTGAGTTGCCGGTATTACGGCATATCTTACAGCATGACTTCTTGCAAAATATGTGTTGTTTGTCGGGTTGAATATATTGATATTTCTATTATCAGGAACACCTGGGGTTACTATTGAATCCCCCGTAGCAAAAGCGTACACAATAAAGTTATCCGCTCCCGCTACAGATCCGATTGTAAGTATGTCGCCTACTATAGAAACGACAGGACCTGCTAACGATTGTACATGACCAATTTCCGCTCCGCCTGCCGCAGCTAAATTGCCGGAACCGATTGCGTCAAATACAAAGTTATATCCTAAATTTGTTACATCTCGCGTGACCCACGCCATTCTCAAGGAGCCGCCGCCTCAGTGCATGAAAATGAGCGTCTCGGGTCCGATGTAGTTGGGATGAGCTTTCAACTCATGTTGAATTCTTTGAAGAAACAGTTGGTTTACTTGACCATAGTTTGCCGGGTCTCCGCCAATATTCCCGCTTTCATTTGTAAATGGAATTCTGATAGCACCGGGGAATATCTGCGTTTCAGTTGTATGTGCCGTACCGAGACCATCACGAATATCAATGATTATAAACCCTGCATTAGCAAATTGTGTCGCATGCTCGTTAATAACTGTCAGTTGTTGTGTGGTAGCAACACGACGACCAAATTGAAGCCCTGCAGTCGGTGCGCTGAGCGGCGAATTGTCCGCCGGATTATCTGCTATTGCTTGAACACGCACATAATATGTCCCGTGCGGGAGCGGTGCAAAAGGTAGCGATGCCTGAGACCCGAAAACAGGAATGCGCAGGGTTGTTCCTGTTGCAACGGCGACAGACCTTAATGCATTAGCCGGGTTATCTTCGGTTGCACTTGCAAAGACATGAATAACATAACTTTCCGAATTTGGAACAGTGTCCCATGTCAGCACATGCACCCAAGCATTTGCATGGTCTACATTTGCGCCGTTAGTCATTTGCGTTGCAGCACTTCCGCTTTCGGTCACCTGGATATTCGTTGGGGGGAACAACGCGTTAAAAGGCGCAAATAAAACCGTTTCCACCGCCTCATATTCGTACTCATCTTCATACTCATACTCATACTCGTACTCGTACTCATACTCAACCGGAAGTTCTTCTTCCGGTACAATAATATATGGCACATAATCATAGTCATTCCCGTTTTCGTGTGCCATCGCAGGCACAGCAAAACTGAACGCCATGACTATTGCCATTATTATCGCTAAAAATCTTTTTGTTTTCTTCACTTAGTGAGTTCTCCTTTCAGATATTAGTGCATTATTTTTTTTAGATTATCGCTTTAGTGATAATTTTGATATCGCGCTATCTGTTTCATCCCTCCAAACAACTTATTATAGTATGTCTTTACATACAAAAACAGTGATATAACATATACGCCCCACATTATATAGTTATTCCTAAATAAAGTCAATGATTAACCTTGAAAAGTTGAAAGTTTTGGAGGATTTACAGATGCGTATTTCAAACACTTTTCATTTTTTAGACCACTTGACAGTAACATCCTCGCAGCAACAGAATAAAATCGAAAAAATCCGACAGGGAATCTCCGGTTTCTGTGGCGATTACGTTGCCAACATTCTCTCAAGCGCGTCTTTCCAATTGGGTAATCTCGAAAAGCCAGCTTCGTCCAAACTCGCCTTTGATAATCTCGAATTTTTGGGTCTTGTAGCCTTTGATGGGTACTGCTCTGATGGTATGGGAATGATTTTGCACTCGCTTCCGGCAAGGCGCATTATTTCTTCGGCGAACACTGCCCATGAGCAAAATCCCTCATTTGTCGCGTGGTAGATTCCATACTTTTCCGCCAACGCCATGTCGCAAAGCAATATCGCCAAGTCGGAGACGTATGTCGGGCTACCGACTTGGTCTGATACGACATTTATCTCATCTCCTGTTTGCGCTAAACGCAACATAGTTTTGACAAAATTATTGCCGTTTTTGCCAAACACCCAAGACGTTCTCACAATGCAGTATTTCTCTAAAATTTGTTGCACAGCTCCCTCGCCTGCCAGTTTGCTTTTCCCATAGACAGACAACGGAGATTTCGGGGAGTCTATTTCATGCGGCGTATCGCCGTCCCCGCCGAATACATAATCTGTGCTTATGTAAATCATTTTTGAATTTGTATCCAAGCAGGCTGCGGCAATATATTCGGTGCCGTCAGCATTTACGCGCATACATAAATCCGGTTCATTCTCGGCATTATCAACCGCAGTGTACGCTGCGCAATGAATTACACATGACGGCTCATGTAAGCGCAAACAGTCAAAAACAGACTTTCTGCATGTAATATCCATGTCGGATATATCCACGCCGATATATGGAATTTTCCGCCGCTCAAGCTCCGAAATAACTGCACTACCGAGCTGCCCGTCCGCACCTGTTACAAGTATTTTCATTTATTGCTATTTGTCTCCATACATTCTCTCGTAATAGTTTTTATAGTCACCAATTAGAATGTTGTGCCACCATTCGCGGTTTTCTAGATACCAGCGGATGGTTGTTTTTATGCCGTCGTCAAAATTTGTAGTCGGAAGCCAACCCAGTTCATTATGTATTTTTGTTGGGTCAATGGCATAGCGCAGATCATGGCCCGGTCTGTCGGTGACAAACCGGATCAGGCTTTCGGGCTTGCCAAGTTCACGCAGAATTAATTTTACGACATCTAGATTAGTACGCTCATTATGCCCGCCGATGTTGTAAATTTCGCCATCGCGACCTTTGTGAATGATGAGGTCAATGGCGTGACAATGATCATGTACATATAGCCAGTCCCGAATATTTTCGCCCTTGCCGTATACCGGAAGCTCTTTGTCCGACAAGGCGTTTGCAATCATCAGCGGTATAAGCTTTTCGGGGAAATGATAAGATCCGTAATTATTACTGCAACGTGAAATGGTGACAGGCAACTTAAAGGTTCTGGCATACGCAAGGCAGAGCAAGTCCGCGCTTGCCTTAGACGCGGAGTAGGGGCTAGAAGCATGAAGCGGTGTATCTTCGGTGAAAAAGAGGTCGGGTCTGTCAAGCGGCAAGTCACCATAGACTTCATCAGTTGAAACCTGATGAAATCGCTTCGTTCCGTGTTTTCTGCAAGCATCAAGCAAAACGCCTGTTCCCAACACATTTGTTTTTAAAAATATGTCGGGGTCAGTAATCGAGCGATCCACATGGCTTTCCGCAGCAAAATTTACGACTATTTCGGGACTATGCTTTTCAAATAACCCAAACACCACCGCTCTGTCAGCGATATCGCCTTTGATAAAGTGAAAATTCGGATTTTTCATCGCCCCGGCAAGTGTTTCCATATTACCGGCATAAGTGAGCGCGTCAAAGCATATTACTTCATATGATGGATACTTCTCCAAAATATGGTATACAAAATTCCCGCCGATAAATCCTGCTCCACCCGTGATAAGTATTTTCATAAAAATGATCATTCCTTTCGGCAAATTAGGCACAAGATAATCATGAAAAAGGAATGATCATTTCGTGCATCAATTGCGGTTTCCCGCAGGGAGAGCATTTGGCACATTGCTACGAGTAGTTTGAAACTTGTTTCAAACTACTACGTTCCCTTCGATAAATGAGTTCAAGTTTGGGGCGTTTTTATCTTTTTCCGATAGTATGGGGTTTGGGTGTCCCCAGTCAATCCCGATATCGGGGTCTGACCATAAAACGGCACGGTCATGTTCCTGGCTGTAATAATTATCAGTCTTATACAGCACCTCGGTATCGTCTTCAAGTGTTATAAAGGCATGCCCAAATCCTCGCGGAATAAAGAGTTGTTTTTTATTCTTCGAAGACAGTTCAATATTAAACCACTTTTTAAACGTTACACTCTGAGGGCGCAAATCCACGGCGAAATCCATAATTGCGCCTTTGATACATCGTACAAGTTTAGCTTGCTCCATAGGCGGCATTTGGAAATGGATACCTCTCAAAGTCCCTTTATAAGCTGAAGACGAATGATTATCCTGCACAAAATCGCAGGAAATTTGCGGTGTTTTTATCTTATTGTAAGTCTCCATAAACCAACCTCGCGAATCTTTAATAACGAGAGGTTCTATTACATGCACGCCTTGAAGAGTTGTTTCGTAAATATTCATCGGATTTGACCTCGAATGACTTTTTGCAGATATTCGGCATATGGTGATTTGCCGTAGTTCACTATCAATGACTGTAATTGCCCGGCATCAATAAATCCCATACGATAAGCTACTTCCTCTACTGCGGAAATTTTTATCCCTTGACGTTTTTCAACCGCCATGATAAAGTTTGACGCGTCCATGAGACTGTCAACAGTTCCGGTATCGAGCCAAGCGTAACCCCTGCCCAGAACTTCTACCGTCAATTCCCCGCTTTCAAGATAAATTCGGTTTAAATCTGTTATTTCCAATTCCCCGCGCTTGCTTGGTTTGAGACTTTTCGCGTATTCAATACATTTATTATCATAAAAGTATAACCCGGTAACGGCGTAGTTTGACTTAGGCACCTGCGGTTTTTCTTCAATACTCACAACCTTGCCGAGTTCATCAAACTCCACAACGCCAAAGCGTTCCGGGTCGTCAACATAGTAACCGAAGACAGTAGCACCGTCTTGTACGGCGGCATTTTGTAGCATACGCGAAAGTCCGTTGCCGTAGAAAATATTGTCGCCCAAAATCATAGCACATCTATCACCGCCGATGAACTGCTCACCGAGAATGAACGCTTGTGCCAGACCATCCGGCGATGGTTGAGTTTTATATGAAAGCCTCAAGCCAATATTACTTCCGTCTCCGAGCAGCCGCTGAAAATTCGGAATGTCTACTGGTGTGGAAATGATAAGAATATCTTGTATGCCCGCAAGCATAAGAGTCGAAAGCGGATAAAAAATCATTGGCTTATCATATATCGGCAACAACTGCTTACTTGTCACTTGCGTGAGCGGATATAGCCGTGTTCCCGCACCGCCTGCGAGGATTATTCCTTTCATAATGAGCCCTCCAAAAAACATGAGAAATGACTACGAATCACATAAAGCGCATACAAAACATTAAATTCTATAAATCCATGAATAGAACATATAGTCAAAAATTGTCTGTGTCAAGCATTATTTTTTTATTATTTCCGTCTATTCCACACAATTTTGCGCATTTCGCTAAAGCAAACGTTGACAATGTGCAGTGGCTTATGATACGATTCTCTAGCTAATCGAAGCAAAATTTTAGTAATGTACTTCAATGATTTAAAAGGGGATGATTTTACCAATGAAAAAAGTATTATCCATCATACTGGCGCTCGTTTTTATCGTGACTATTGCTGTGGCTTGCGCATCACCTGCACCACCACCGCCACCTCCGCCTCCTCAGCCACCGGCTCAGACTCCTGTTGCCCCACCAACCGCCCCTGCGGCAACCGATAACGAGGCGCAGGATGAGGAAATTGATGTTCCCCCGCCTGCTCCAACTTCGATAATGATTTCAGCCTCCGAACTCAACGAAATTCACGGCGATGATAATGTCATCCTTATCGGCGTTATAAGCCCGACAGCGGCATTGGTTCCTTTCTCAAACGCCGCTAATCCCGTACGTTATTCATATCTTGTTTGGGTTGATGATTATCTCGGATTAAACCCCGAGGAGTCTTTCTATCCGGGAGATACTATTTACAGAGTTCCGCTCAGCCAAATGGAAAATCTTTTATCCAGAGCCGGTGTAACTGCGGATTCCTTGATTGTCGTATACTCATCGGATTGGCTTTCTCAAGGCGCGAGAGTTGTCTGGCATCTTGCCATGCTTGGTCTTAACGTCAGATTCCTTGACGGCGGTGTCGCCGCATGGCGTTCTATCAGAGGTGCGACAGGCCGCAGTAACAGGTTGAGCGGTCAAAGCATTCAAAATGATTTCAGAGCACCCAACTATGACCCACCCTCTTTTAACGCTTCAATAGAAGTCGTTATAGAAGCAGCACAAAATCCGAATGATTGGGTTATTATCGACACAAGAACAGCAGGACAATTTAACGGCACTGACCGTGAGGGCGGAGCTTATGGTACCGGAAGAATCGCAGGTTCGGTTCATGTTGATTGGGAAGCCAATTTTGATTCCGACGGTCTAATGCTCCCTCATGATGAACTGATGGCTCTTTACAGCTTTATCGGCGACAGATCTGTTATCGTGTATTGCCAAGGCGGCGTCCGCTCCGCTTATACATGGATTGTACTTCGCGATCTCGGCTTTGAAGTGCTGAACTTTGACGGGTCCTGGATCCATTGGTCCTGGGCGGCTTCCGATTTCAGCGACTTCCCTAGCGATGTAATCTTAGGTCTCACTGAGGCTTGGACAGATAATAACGGAAAGATATAGGAAGGGGACAATTAAGTATTATGGGCTATGATCAAAGTTTGCTCGACAAGGTACGCGAGATAGCGGAAGAGTGCCAGGGCGGTCATCCCGCGTTTTGTAGCGCGCGCTGTCCTATGCACACTGACGTGCCTGCGTATGTCAACTTAATCGCTGATGGCGATTTCTCCGGCGCTCTCAAAAAAATCCGTGAAAAGCTATTCTTACCGGGTACGCTTGGAAGGATTTGCGCCTATCCATGCGAAACGGAATGTCGCAGAAACGCTGAATTTAATCAACCGATTTCCATCGCCGCATTAAAAAGATTCGCCGCAACACAGGCAGATTCCGAAACTCTGTGGGATACTTCGGTAAAACCTGCATCAGGCAAAAAAGTCGCCGTCATAGGCGCCGGCCCCGCTGGAGCCCAGGCTGCCATTGAACTCGCGAGAGAAGGCCACAGCGTAACGATTTTTGAAAAGTTAGACGTTGTTGGTGGCATGATGCGTGTTGGTATCCCGGAATATCGTCTTCCGAGAGACATCATCGACTTCGAGTATAAATATCTCGAAAAACTCGGTGTTGTCTTTAAAATGGGAGTCGAAGTGGGCAGAGATGTTCAGTTTGATGACTTAAAAAAAGAATATGACGCTGTTATTGTCGCAAACGGCGCGCATAAAGGT